>SWCA01000035.1_pt1 | contig 124757 bp, 123 predicted proteins | sample 4692961 | NCBI WGS metagenome assembly SWCA01 (sample SAMN10267275, study PRJNA491770) | bioreactor metagenome | isolation source: DHS bioreactor inoculated with | place: Japan: off Shimokita Peninsula | reverse complement strand
AAAGAGGGCCGTAGCGCTCGAAGCGGCGATGCAGGCGGAGTTCGGCGAGCACCCGGATCGAGCCATTCTATTCAAGGCCGTGCGATCGCTGCGCAAAGACTTTCCGGGCGCCGGCTCTCCGTCGAAGCTTTTCGTCTTCTATCGCAGCCGGGCCGTTAAAGAAGAGGCGCTTGCCGTCGGAGTTCCGCCCTCGCAGGTGCTACCGCTTTTCAATGTACGCCAGCTCTGGATACGGGCCGATCAGGCGGCTTACAGAGGGAACTGGATCGTTGAGCTAACCGAGGGCGATATCGCTGCCTGGAATGCGCTCACCTACAGAGCAGGGAAAAGAACCGTTGTCGGTCTGCTGCCCGGATCTCCCTTTCTTCCGTTTCGAATAACGGATCATGCCTTTGTTCTATGTACGTTCGCACCGCAACGAGAAGGGCTGCGTGCGATGATGCGACGTTCTCTGGGCGCTGTGCCTGCAACGACGGTTAAGCTGAAAGAGCAGAAGGGATGATCCGATACTGAGACTCATTCCAATAATGACAAAAATTTTATACCCCCATGGGGTTCCACAGGGAAAATCCATTTTACATGCAAGTACATACGAATTCTGTTAGCTGATGCGGAAGTCCGCACTCATATCAGTAATAGAAAATGGAGGCCTCTCGATGGATCAAATCTCCCGTAAGGATTTTCTCGTAAAAGGACTTGTAACAGGTGCAGCAGTAGCCGGCGCCGGTGCAATCCTTGCCGCTTGTAAAAAAGAAGAAAAGAAGGCAGAAGCGCCGGCAGCGTCGTGCAACGACACAACCGGTCTTACGCCCGAAGATATTCAGCAGCGCACGAATCTTCAGTATGTAGACCAGACCGCTGACCCGGCGAAGCGTTGTGACAACTGCGCCCTTTACATCGCCGCACCAGCAGGCGCTGCCTGTGGCGGTTGCAACCTGATCAAAGGACCGATCAACCCGGCTGGCTACTGTGCCTCGTGGGTAGCAAAAAGCTAATCCGCTTTTAATTAAAGCGGCCTTCGGGCCGCTTTTTGTTTTTTAAGCCTGCCGCCGCGCAGCTCAACGCTCCCCGAATCAACGATTCCAGCGTTCTGCCGTTTTCAACGCAAGCTGTAAGAAGCGATCCAATCCGGCTCGGTAGATATCGGCGCCGATCAATCTGCCCTGCTCGTCGACGTTCTTCTCGGTCTCATGGCTTTCAAAAAGCGCCGGTGCAACGACGGACGATTGCCCGAGAAAGCTGATAAGCTTGTTCAGAAGCTGCTGTGTTTCAAGCGCCGGGCGACGCCCGCCTCTGCCCGAAGAAACGCCGATTACCGCGAAGACCCTGCCGTCGAAAAGATGAGCAAAGGCCGTCTTTCCCGTTTGATGCCAGGCATCGATCCATTCACCGGGCATGATCCAGTTATACTCAGGTACGATACAGATGACAAGCTGTGCCGCGTTCAACGTATCAACCCAGCGCTGCTGAAAGGCCGTCAGCGAGTCGGGTCGAAGGTCGCCCCGGCCAACCATGGGGATGTCGTTTTCGTGAAAGTCGATCAGCGTCGTGGTATGTTCGGCGGTGTAAGAAGTCTCGATCAGTAGCTTTACGGCCTTTGCTACGCGAAGCGAGGCGGAGTCTGCTCGCGGTGAGGCAGAGAGAATAGCGATGTTCATCCTGCTTAAAGTAATAAAGACGACGTAACCGGTCAATGAAACGGCAAAAATAGCTCTTCGCGGTTTCGTTGTTGACGCCCTCCGCTTTGGCCGGGGATTGAACCCAGGCTATGAACCGACTCTCTTCTGTGCTGCTCCGACTGTTTCAGTCCGTGTGGTCCTTCTACATCTTAAAAAAGAACCATCTTCTCTTTGTCACGGGCGCTCTGCTTCTTCTGGCGGGCGGCTACATCTTGTTTCATGCACGTGAATCCGCTACCACGGCTCCCGTTCATGCGGACAGTACTCCGGCATTGCAGCTTCCCGAAGGCGGAAGTATCGTCGACGGACGAATCGTGCATGAATGCAAGGACGGCGATACGGCGCAGAAGCTCATGCGGCTTTACTATTCGCATTCGCGCATCTTTGTGCGCGACGATCTGAAAGAGGCGCTGGTGCGCGAGAACTCAGCTCTTTCATCCCGGCATGGTTGTAAAAAGGGCGACCTGATCAGCATTCCCGAGCCCATCATCGAGCCATTGAAGAACAGGCCGCTTCAGATGACCGGGCCGATTCGAGCGATTTATCTGCGCGGCGAGAATGCCGTTCCGGGTCGACTCTCGGCCGAAGTCCGTCGCATGAAGCGGGTCAACGCCAACAGCGTCGTCTTCGACGTGAAGGACATTTTAGGCGTCGTGAACTATAAGTCCTCCGTTGCCGAGGTGGAGAAATACCGCCGGCATCCGGCGCCCATTCCCGATCTGCCCAAGATGATCGACTATCTTCACAGCAACGGCATCTATGTGATTGCCCGCACGGCGATGTTTCAAGACGAGAACCTGTCTACTGTGCGGCCCGATCTGGCCATCCCCGATCGCAATTCTCCGACCGGTCGATTGCTTTTTAAAGGGCGGCCGCTCTGGGTGGATCCCGGGCATCCTGAGGTCCAGCTTTACAATCTGAAAATCATTCACGAGCTCGTGCAGCTTGGCGTCGATGAGATTCAGCTCGATTATATCCGCTACCCGGCCGAAGGCGATCTGAGCGGCGTGAGCTATTTTCAGGTGAAGAATCCGCTGGATAAAACGCAGCATCTGAAGGAGTTTCTGGCCGCTGCCTGGATACTCACGCGCACTACGGACGTGAAGCTGGCAGTGGACGTCTTCGGAGTCGTGGCCTGGGGCGAAGAGGCCGACCGCAACAGCACCGGTCAGCGTCTTGAGGCCTTTGCTCCGTATGTGGACGTCGTATCGCCGATGCTGTATCCATCGCATTTCAATCGCGGCTTTGACGGTTTCGGGCAGCCTGCCGATGAACCTGTGTATTTCTACAAGGTGGGCAATCAGAAGGTGCGCGAGATGATGGGCGCAAACGTCATCATCCGGCCGTGGCTCCAGGCCTTCAAGTGGCGGGTGAGCAACTACAACGAAAGCTACATCCTGCGACAGATCCAGGGCAGCGATGCCGGCGGCGGAGAAGGCTGGATGATGTGGAATGCCGGTAACGAGTATGATGTCGTTTACAGAGCTCTGGCCGGTGAGAGAACGGTCGAGCTGGTCGACCATATCGACCCGTGGTCATCAGAAAAAGTAAATTGACTCCGGATGCCTGGAAAGAGATCCTGCAGCCGAACGCGCAATAGCTCCATAAACCATCCCGAATGCCGGATGCCGGTGTTCGGGAGCATAGCTTCAAAAAGAAAAGGCCCGAAATGAGCGAAAAGACCATCCGCTATCTGAAAGAAACCAGTCCCTTTATTCGCAGCTTTGCCTGCAACCATGTGAGCATTCTCATCGTCTGTCGCGGGCCGATCCGCAAAGAGGCGATGGACGTGTTTGATTCACTGGGCGTCCGGTATGGCATTCTTCTTTCTGAGAAGGATTCGGTTACCTATCCGGTGACGCTCGCACCCGAGATCCGCCAGATCCCCGACCAGAATCGGGTGCATCGCATTCCCGATTATACCGGGGCGAATCGTGAAGAGCGACTGCAGCGTATCGACAACATCATCCAGATCTGTAAGGTTAACTCCTACACGCACATCTTTGCCGGCTATGGCTTCATGGCCGAAGATGCCGAGTTCGTCGAGTCGATCGAGAAGGCCGGTCTGGGCTTTGTCGGTCCCGCCGCTCGCGTACACCACAGTCTTGGCGCAAAAGACCAGGCGAAGAAGCTCGCACGTAAGGTCGGCGTCTCGGTTACGCCCGGTCTTGATAACATCACGTCGGTCGCCTTTCTTGCAAAGGCGGGCGGAAGCCTTGAGGGCATGCTGAAGCTTGCGAAAGAGCAGGGCGTGAATCCCGATATGAGCGTGATCGACGCCTGCGAAACGCTTGAAGAGAAGGCAGAGCTTATTCTTGAAGCGGGATATCATAAAGGCGTCGGGCTGATCTCCACCGAAGAGCTGCAGGAACAGGCTCGCAAAGAGGTCGATCGCATTCTTAAAGAAAACCCCGGTCGTCGCATTCGACTGAAGTATATCGGCGGCGGCGGCGGTAAGGGACAGCGCATCGTGAGTTCCGCCGATGAAGTCCCCGGCATGGCGCTTGAAGTATTAGCCGAATCGAAGGCTCTCGGTCCGGCCGATAACAAGAACTTTCTCATTGAGATGAATATCGAGAATACGCGTCACAATGAGATCCAGCTTATCGGGAACGGAAAGTGGGCCATCGCTCTCGGCGGACGTGACTGCTCCGTTCAGATGTACGAGCAGAAGTTAGTCGAACTCTCGATCACCGACGAGCTCTATGCGGCCGAGATCGAGCGCATGCGGAACGCCGGCAAAGAATCCTGGGCGAAGTCCATGGAAGCCGATCGCGGTATGCTTCGTGAGATGGAGATGCAGGCCGAGCGCCTTGCAGAAACCGTCGGATTGAATTCCGCTTCGACCTTTGAATGTATCGTATCGGGCCACAGCTTTTATTTCATGGAAGTGAATACCCGTATTCAGGTGGAGCATCGCGTCACCGAGATGGTGTATGGACTGCGCTTCCGCAATCCCGAGAATCCCTCCGAGTACTTCGACGTCGAATCGCTTGTTGAGGCGATGGTGCTCTGCGCCGCACATGGCGAGAAGCTTCCGCGACCGGAGCGCTACCTGCGCAGCCCGGCCGGCGGCGAGGTGCGTCTGAACGCTATGAACGATGCCCTGCAGCCACATGCAGGCGGCGTTATTGAGTTCTGGTCGAATCCGATCGAGCATGAGATTCGCGACGACCAGGGCATTTCGATTCGCAACCCCGATACGGGCGCCTTTATCCATTATCATCTGGCCGGCGCCTATGATTCGAATATCGCCCTTATCGTTACGTATGGCAAAGATCGCAACGAGAACCTGGAGCGACTCGGGAACATCCTGCGCAGCATGGAGCTGCGCGGCACCGATCTTGCGACGAACCGTGAGTTCCACATGGGTCTCATCTACTTTTTGCTCGGCCTTGACGGAATGGCCCGCCCCGATACGAAGTTCGCCGTACCGTATCTCGCCGCGGCCGGTAATCTGGCCGCCGAATCGAATCTGATCGATGTTGAGTATGCTTGGAATAGTTATGCGAAGTGGGCCGTTAAGACCTACGGAGCCGATGCCAGTTCCGTAGTCGGCGCGAAGATGACGCTCATCAGCCGCCCGATCGAGCATCTTCTGCACAGCCCGCATCTTCTTGCCGGATGGCTCGGTTATCATCGCAAACGTACCTATGAGATCGTGAACGGAAAGGTGCGCTGGCTGCGAAATCCGCTGCAGCTGCTTGAAGAGCTCTATCAGTACCTTCACCTTGAATGGCGTGATGCTCCTCCGCTTCAGCGCATCTGGGAGTATGATCGTCAGCTACTCGACCAGGGCCTTCAGTTTTATGCCGATCTGCAGTCTCGTATAGACTCTTCGTTTGCGGCCGATTTTACGGCGCTTGATGAGGCGATCCGAGGCGGCAAGCTTCCGGGCGTCGATGGTTCGCTCATCGCTGCCGTGCAGGCCGCTCATGCCGGATGGCAGGCCGGGCTTGAACTGCTTCAGTTGCCGATCCTTGCAGGCATGCGATCGAACATCCTTGATATCGTACTGGACGACGATCTGAATCCGGTCTTTCCCGAGAAGTTCCTGAAACCCGAGAATCAGAAGGCGATGATTCGCAATCTTGCTCCGCCGCCGGCCGCCGCCGCCGATACGATCGTCGCACCGACGGGCGGGATGATCTATTTCCGCGAGACACCGGCGCATCCGCCCTATGTCGATACTGGGGATCATTTCGACGCCGGTAAGCCTATCTTCATCATCGAGGTGATGAAGATGTTTAACAAGATACCGGCCGAATTCGCCGGCACGATCGTCGAGAAGCTGGTGCATGACGACGGCGTCGTTGTGAAGAAAGGCCAGCCGATCTTCCGCGTGAAGCCTGACGAAGAGATCATCATCGAGACGCCTGCCGAGAAAGAGGCGAAGCGTCGCAAGTACACCGATGAGATTCTGAGCTCGCTTTTGAGCTGATCATTTGCTATCTTTTCCCGATGGAACTGCAGGAAGGGCCGATCTGCCACTGTACCCGCATGGGGCGGCGTCAGATGCGGCGATTCCTTGCCGAGAAATCGGGTGCGGCAAAGGCTGAAAAAGAGCTGCCTTCGCTCATTGATTTTCAGCGGGCGACCGGCGCCGGCCGTCGTTGTACAGGATGTGCGCTTGATCTCGCCCGGGGCTTCGATATAGAACGCAAAAGGCGGGCGGCTGAGATCAGCGAGCAACCTCTGCTCTGGTCGGAGTTATGAATCCGTGAAAACGATCGCTCGAACCGGCACTGTTCGCTCTCCCGCTCCCCGGGTCTCAGATTCGCCGGCTACCGGTATTCGGTTAAACACGCATCATTCAACGGTCTTCTGGTGGAGTTCTCTGGCGGGCCGATTTCTGCTTCGTTACCGTGACTTCCGACATGCGCGTAAGTTCTCCTATCTGGGGTTACGACGTCACGCCGTAACGTATGAAGGGCAGCGATTCGTCTACTACTCAGCAGATCGCGTTGATGACCGGCCGACGCTTGTGCTTTTGCATGGATTCCTTGATCGTGGATTCGCCTTCAGGCACGTAATCGCCCCGCTTATTCGCGACTATCGCGTCATCGTCGTCGATCTTCCAGGTCACGGAGACTGCTCGCTGCCCGCGCTTCGCGAGGCATGGACCGGTCCGGCTCTCTATCGGTCGCTGTATCGGTTCCTACGCAATCTCTGTAACGAACCCGTTCATCTGTTAACGCATTCCATGGGTGGATTACTGGCGTTGCAAATGCATCTGTATGCTCGACGTTTGAACGAGATGCCTTTTCTATCTCTGTGTGCGATCGCTCCAGGCGCGCTTCTGCTTCCCGAGGCGGAGCTTGACGATCTGCGTCGCCGCTTCTTTCCGCAATCGACAGCGGAGGTGCGCTCATTGCTTGCGGAGCTGCATCACGGCCTCGCAGAGCGAGCGGATGAGATTCCCGAATTTGTTCTACAAGGCCTGCTGTATCGCTGGTCGACGCCTGGATTCCGGTATCTGGCCGAGAATACGATGGAGCGGCCCGACGAGGTCTTCTTAACAGAGAAGCAGCTGAGGCAGTGCCATCTGCCGGTGACGCTCATCTGGGGGGCCGAGGACCGCATTGTTCCGCTCGCAAGGGGGCGTCAGATGGCGAAAGCGTTACAGGCGCAATTGCATATCGTGCCGGGAGTCGGCCACAATATGCTTTCAGAGAGCCCTGATGCCGTTGTGAGAGAGGCGATTACACACCTGCGGCAGTTCTACCATCAGTCGGTACGCCGCGCGCGGCGATAAAAGGACAGACTGCCTTCAGGCGTGGATCTCTCCGTGAGAGAGATAGTTCTGCACATAGTCTGTTATCGCTTCGGTTAACGGAGTGATCGACTGCGAATAGCCGGCCTTGCGTATTTTTTCGATCGGCGCCTGCGTGAAATACTGATAGTTCGGCCGCAGAGACTCGGGCATGTCGATAAAGACGATCTTCGGCTTCATCGACAGGGCGGCAAAGATGGCCTGACCGAGATCGATCCAGGTAGAGGCGACGCCGCTGCCGACGTTGAAAAGCCCCGAGACGCCGGGTGCGTCAAGAAGCAGGAAGATCGTCATACGGGCGGCGTCTTTTACATAGAGAAAGTCGCGCACCTGTTTGCCGTCGCCGTAATCGGGATGATAGCTCTTGAAAAGGCGAAGCTCGCCCGTTTCGCGAATCTGTCTGTAGCCGCGAAGAACCATCGAGATCATCGGGCCTTTATGCGATTCGTTCGGGCCGAAAATATTGAAATACTTGATGCCGGCAAAACCAGAAAAGCCGCGGCGTTTCAGATAGAGGTCGAAGATCTGCTTTGAATAGCCGTAAGGGTTGAGCGGCCGCAGTTTTTCGATCGATGCCTCGTCATCAACGAAGCCGTTCTCTCCGTCGCCATAGGTGGCAGCACTTGAGGCATAGACCATTCGTATCTTCTGCGCTTCGGCTCGTTCGGCCAATCGTTTCGAGAAGCGAAAGTTATTCTCGATCAGGTACGAGGCATCCATCTCTATTGTGGAGCTGCATGCGCCCAGATGCACGATGCCTTTGATCTCTTTCCAGAGCGGATGATCCTGGTCGAGAAAGCGTCTTTCGAAATCGTCTTTTTCAAGATAATCGATGAAGCGCAACGATCTGAGATTCTTCCATTTCTCGGTCGTTCCAAGATGGTCGACGAGAAGCAGGTCGGTCTCGCCACGCTCGTTCAGCTCTCGAACGACTGCGCTGCCGATGAGTCCGGCGGCTCCGGTTACCAGGATCATAGTGCAGGGTTATCGGACGGCGTCGCTCTGTAAAGAACGATCACATGAGGCTTTTCTTCTTCGAATTGACGACGCGCTGCAGGTCTTTCAGGTTCGGAACGACGATGCGGTCGGCGTACAGCTCGAGTTTGCCCTGCCTCACGTAAACCATGATCACTCTGTTCACCTCGTCGACGGGCTGACCGCACCAGTTGGCGACGTCGTCGACCGTGATATTGAAGATCATCTGATTCGTGTGGCCGTAATGTGGATCTTTCTCGGCCAGCATCAGAAAGACGTCGGCTACCTTGACGTTCAGATCGTCGATAAGAAGGATCTTGAGGCGACGACGAGCGTCATAGATGCGTTTCGTATAAATAAGAAGCAGGCTGTATGCGAGCTGCGGCTGCGTATTCATCAGGGTGTCGAAGTTCTCGCGATTGAAGTGCAGCGTTTTTACGTTATCGACGGCGATGGCCGAGGCCGAGCGCGGCTCTTCTTCAAGGATGGCCATCTCGCCGAAGATGTCGCCTTCGCCCATCACATCGAGAGTCTTCTGTGTGTTGCCGAACGTCTTGATGATCTTGACGCGACCTTTCTGCACGAAATAGAAATCGTTGCCCGGCTCCCATTCGCAGAAGATGATCTGTCCGGGATGAAATTCCTTCCCGAATTTTTCAAACAGAGATTCTGGCAGCATGATGCTCATGATATCTTCTGAAGCCTCGTCTTTGCCTGAGCGGTCACTTCGTCATCCGGCTTTAATTGAGCCACTTTCGCGTAAAACGTGCGAGCCCGCTCCTGGTTTCCGCTGATCTCGGCGATCAATCCGAGCTGAAAGAAGGATTGCTTCACATAACTGCCGGAGGGATACGTTTTCAGATATTCGGTTAACGTATTTGTCGCCTCGGGCAGCTTCTTCATTTTGATCTGGCAGCGGCCCTTTTCAAAAAGCGCCGCGGCCTTTGCTTCGAATTCAGACTTCTTCGAAAGATCATTGCGCGAAAGCAGCTCTTCGAGATGAGTGAGTGCGCCATCGAAGTCTCCGGCTCCGAAAAGCTCTCGTGCCTGAGACAGCTGCTCCGTCGCCGATCGGTCTGATGGCATCGCCGAATCGTCGACAAAGGGGTCTTCGGGAAAGGCGAACGGATCGTCGGCACTGCTTGCCGGCATCGAGGCCGCCTTCATGAACGAATCGTTAAAATTGGAAGGCGCGGGATCGACGGCCACGGATTCAAGCGGCACATAGCCGTGCGGATACGTCTGCCCTTTTCGCGCCATCGTCAGAAGATCGCGGGCTCGGCTGGAATAAGGTCCGTTCGGATGATAGGTCAGGTAGCGCTCGAAGGCATAGACGGCGTGGTCGATGTTGCCCGAACGATAGAACGACTCGGCGACGTTCATCAGCTCATATTCCGGGTCACGCGTCGAACCGGCCTTTAAAATCTGGCGCACTTTGCGATGGATTTCGCGCAGCTGCTTCGAGAAAACCTTGAGCATCTTGATGATGAGTCGCGTATTTTTCATCACCATCTGCTCGAATTCGGGCTGTTTGAAAACGATAACGTTTGTTTTTCCGATCACCTGCGCCGTTTCTTCGCGCGGATATCTACCGAGAGACGACTTCACGCCGAAAAACTCGCCAATCTGCACGTCTTCACGTATTTCGTCGCCCGTATCGATGGAGGTGCTGATCAGGACGACGCGACCGCTCTGTAGAACGTAAATATCTTCCGCTCTGTCGCCCTCGAAGTAAATAATCGAGCCGCCGTTATAATTCTTTATGACTGGCATGTTTCGTTATCCGACCGGCAGGAAGGGGAAGAAGATCTCCTTGCCCGCCTGCATGCGAATCCGCCTTAGCAGATCCAGCATTCCTCTCTGCACAAGTTTTTCCGTTCTGTGAACCGAAATCCGATCGGTTTGCACGGAAAGGGCCTGGAATAGTTTTTCCAGCGACGCATCACCGTAAACGGGGATGCCCTCCCGCACAACAAGAAAGAGATCTTCCAGCTCCAGTGTTTGTATGAATTCTTTTAGATTATCGGTAGGTCTGCGGTTGAAAATTACCAGATCGGCCCATTGTCCGGCTCCAAGAGACCCCCTGTCTTTCAGTCGGAAGGCCTGCGAGGCGTTTACCGTCGCCATCGCAAGCAGATCAAGCGGATCGAGAGAAGGCAGCTCCTCCATTGCTGATTTCAGGGATTGCAGCATGCCCGGACCGCCTGCCATAGCGCTATCTGTGCCGAGGCAGACGTTGATCCCCCGGCTGAAAGCTTTCTCGATGGGCGGTCGGGCATTATATATGAAACGATTGCTTGAAGGGCACCAGACGAGATGAGCCCCCGCAGCGGCGATGCGGTCGAGGTCGTGATCAGAGAGAGAAAGGCCATGAACCAGAACGGTGTTTTCTCCAAGCGCCCCCATCTCGTCGAGTTGACGTAAGGACTGCTTCGAATCCCGATCAAAACCTTCGGCGATATGTAGAATAAAAGGCAGGCCGTGCTCGACGGCGTATTCGTATTCTGCGCGAATTCCCTTGCCCCAGTTCAGAGCGTAAGCGCTGACGGAATGAGCGATGCCAAAATCCGACAGCAGGCGAGCGGGCAGTTCTTTTTCAAACGGACGCCTTACAAAGTCGGGGATGTGATCAACGACAAAGACCGACCCCGACAGGATATTACGATAGGCTCCGAGCTGATAGAGGTCTTCCGGCGAAACGAGCATGCGTTCGGCGAAGAGTGAGGATGCCTTGATCTCGTTATCCCAGGAGAGCCAGGTCGGATGCGGCCAGTTCCTCCCCTGGAACGGCAGATACGTGGCGAGCAGATTGTCGTGCCCGTTTATGAAGGCAGGCAGGATGGCCAGGCCGTGCAGATCGACGGAGATCTCGGCCGCGGCCGGTTCGGCTACGATGCGGCCGATGCGCTGATCGGCGATCTGCACGCTGACAGGACGCTCGTCATACCCGGGAATCCATCCGTTTGTGATCTGCCACTGAGGGTGAGACATTCATTTTTATTGTCGGACTTCCGGGTCATGGAAATCGACAGGTAACTCGAGAAAACGGCCGGCTCAGAGGCGACGCAGGGTGAAACGTTTCGCGATGAACTGACTGCAGCCGAAGGTTGCCTTTTTCGGAAGCAGGCAGCTCTGAAACATCGGCACCGTATCGCGAAAGGTGTTGAGCACCTCGACGCTATGTCGTATGGCGTATTCGCCGGCCAGCTCATGATACGTGATGAAGGTACCATCGACCGTTGATCCGCCGCGTCCGGGATTATTTCCGTCCTTGTTCAGGCAGGCATGGCCGGCATGAGGAAAGGCCTCGCCCCAGGCCTTCTCGGGTGTGAGCATGCAGTAGTAGTTGATGAGTGGGTCGCCAGTGGCCGTCGCCGCATGCACATCGGGATAGATGCCCGATTGAAGCCAGGGCGGCGTCGGGAAATCTTTCATCGCTTCAATCGGCGCCCGGATCATTGAGAATCGATAACGCTCCACCCAGTTTGAATGAGCATAGAAGTCCTGTACGATATGAAGAGCGAGGGCCAGATCGCGCATGGCCTCCACCTGACTGGTTGCATTGCGGGCATTTCCTTTGAGCCGGTCGAGCATCATGCTGCAACCGTAGAAGTTGCTGTTATCACAATGAAAGAAGTCAAGATGCGCCAGCTCTCCGTCGCTCGTATAGGCGAAGTTATTGAGAAGACCGGTGCAGATCGGATTCACCTCCCAGCCTGATTTACGTGAAAAGCGATCAAGCGCATCGACGAGGATGCGATGATGATCAAAGGGGCCGGTTGGACCAAAGGCATGAATCGACCGTGAATCTGGCTGATAGGAGGCCAGAGCCAGGAATGCGGCAAGAATCAGAAAAGGTTGTTTTATTAACCAGTTCACTTGGTTCTAAACAAATAAAACATCCAGGGAAGGAAAGTCTTTTTCGGATTTTGCATTTTAGGTGATGCATTTTCCCAGGTGGTGATGCGGCTCTGTTAGTTTTTCCGTCGAAAGGACCGTGAACAGAAAAAAAGGGAGAAGAATCCTTCTCCCTTTTGAACGATAAAAGACTCGATGCCCGGCTGCGGGCATCGAAACGAGCTCTTAATCGGCCTGAAGCTCCTCAACCCTGCTATCGCCGATGAACCAGTAGTACATCGCAGGTACAAAAACCCGGCTGAGTATCGTCGATACGGCGGAGCCGAACATCAGGCTTACGGCCAGACCCGAAAAGATCGGATCAAAGAGGATGACGGCCGTTCCGACAATGACGGCCGCGGCCGTAAGAATCATCGGCCTGTAGCGCACCACGCCGGCCTCGATGCAGGCCCACTTCACGTCGGCCCCTTCAGACAGGCGCTGCTCGATGAAGTCGACGAGGATGATGGAGTTACGCACGATGATGCCCGCTCCGGCGATGAAGCCGATCATCGACGTCGCTGTGAAGTAGGTTCCCGTTAACCAGTGACCGGGGATGATTCCAAGAAGCGAGATCGGAATCGGAGCCATGATCAGAAGCGGTACCGTATAACTGCGGAACCATCCGAGAACGAAGATGTAGATCAGCACAAGTACGGCTGCGAAAGCGGCACCGAGATCGCGAAAGACCTCGTATGTGATGAACCATTCTCCGTCCCATTTGACGATAGGCTCTCTTGTATCCCAGGGCACTTCGGCGGTCTGGATCTGATAGGGGATCTCGTCCTGCACTTTCAGGATGCCATATACCGGAGCCTCTTCATCGCCGGTCAGTTCGCTGAATACATAGACGACCGGTTTGAGATTCTTACGGAAGAGCGGCTGTGATGCGCGCAGCTCGGCGTTCTTGAACAGTCGATCAACATCAACCGTGCCCGATTCAAAGCTCATCACCTTCTGGCCTTTCAGCGGATTCGCTCCCGATCGCACGTTCTGCGATACGGAAAGCATGATAGGCACGTCTTCGGGGCTTTTCACGTCACCGATCGTAAAGAGCGAGGCCTCGTTAAAGACGAAGTATCCCGTTCCGACGGCATGTGCGGACGGAACGCCGAGCACGCCTCCCTGCACTGGATCAAACTGATAGACGAGTCGCTCGCGACCCGGACGATACGAGACATCGATGTCGACGAAGTCAGGATATTGCTCGATGACCCGGCGAACGTCGGCTGCCGCTTTGACGCGGGCCTCTTCTGTGGGGCCGTAGATCTCGGCCACCATCGTCGCCATAACGGGCGGACCGGGCGGGATCTCAAGCACCTTTGATATGACGTTATGCTTCTTCGAGAATTCGGCGATCACAGGACGCAGTTCGGTGATGATCTGATGGCTTGATCGACTTCGATCGCCTTTATCCTTGAGCACCACTTGAAGGTCCGTCATGTAATCCGTGCGGCGCATAAACGTATGCTTCACCATGCCGAGGAAAGAATAAGGAGCCGCTTCTCCGCTGTAAGACTGAACGGTGAGCACGTCGGGATCTTTTAGAAGCTGCGACGCAAGCTCTTTTGAAAGATCGGCATTCGTCGCAAGCGGCGTCGTTGTCGGATAATCCAGAAGCACCTGGAATTCGTTCTTGTTGTCGAAAGGAAGCATCTTCACGCGAACAAGCTTCACCGCAAAAAATCCCATCGAGATGACAAGGCTTGCTACAAGCGCTCCAACGAACATAAAGAAGCGTTTACGGCTATCGATGATGTCCTGCGTCATCTGCGTCGGAATACGATAGATCAGCTTGTTCAGAATCTTCTTCGGCTTTGCAAGCATGCCTGTCGGCTCGGCATCTTCGTCATGATCATGGTGCTGCGCTCCGGCAAGCAGTTTCACCGACGCCCACGGTGTGACGATGAAGGCGACGAAGAGCGAGAAGATCATCGCAACGCTTGCGCCGACCGGAATCGGCTTCATATACGGGCCCATCAGACCGCGTACAAATGCCATCGGCATGACGGCGGCGATCACCGTAAACGTGGCAAGAATGGTCGGATTGCCGACCTCGGCCACGGCATCGATAACAAGCCTCACGAAGTTCTTGTTGCGATGGATGCGCATATGACGCTCGACGTTTTCGACGACGACGATGGCGTCATCGACGAGGATACCGATCGAGAAGATCAGAGCGAAAAGCGTAACACGGTTCAATGTGTATCCGAGGAAGTAATAAACGGAAAGGGCGAGCGCAAGCGTAACGGGTATGGCGATCGAAACGACGGCTGCCGAGCGAAGCCCCATCATGAGGGCGATCAGAGCGCCGACGGAAATCACGGCGATGAGCAGGTGTTCGATGAGCTCGATGAACTTGCCGCGAGCCGTGTCGCCGTAGTTTCGGATGATCTCCATCTTCACGTCAGGGGGCAGCGTTGTCGTAAACGTTTCGGCGCGGGCCAGCAGATCAGATGCAAGCGTGACGACGTTTGTTCCCTTGCGTTTAGCGAATGCTACGGTGACGGCCTGCGAGCTTTCGATCGTTCCGTCTTCTTTCTTATGCGAAAGATAAGAGATACGCGTGCGCTCTTCGGGGCCGTCGATAACATAGGCGATGTCTTTAATACGAACGACCGTGCCTCCGCGCTGACCGACGGCGATGTTCTCTATATCCTTTAATGTATTCAGTCGACCGCCCAGCTCGACGTCATAGACGGCCGTTTCGCTCCAGTTCTTGCCTCCCGGCGCGAAGGCGTCACTCATCTGCAATGCGCGGGCAACATCGGCCGTCGATACGCCGCGTCCCGACGCCTTCGTCGGATCGACGATAATGCGTATGGCCTTACGCAGGCCTCCCATCATCTCGACGCGACTGAGGTCGGGCGTGCTTGATAGCTCACGGGCAAGAGGCGCTATGAGTGTGCGCAGCTCGTAGTCGTTTCGTTGATTCGAATGAAAGCTCAAGGCAAGAAAGGGAACGTCGTCGATCGAGAAGGCCTTCACCTCGGGATCCATGGCGTTCTTCGGCATGAGATGCCGGATCTCCATGATTTTATGATGCACCTTGACGAGAGACGTTTCCATGTTGTCTCCGACCTTGAAGCGCACGGTGATCATGGCAAAATGCGGCATGCTTGTCGAATAGACGTATTCGACGCCTTCCAGTCCCCATACGGAGCGCTCGACCACCTCGGTGATCTTGCGTTCTACTTCGCGGGGCTCTGATCCCGGCGCCGGAATCATCACGTCGATCATAGGAACGGAAATCTGAGGCTCCTCTTCTTTAGGAGTGATCAGAGTGGCCATGATACCCATAAGAATGGAGGCCACGGCTATGACCGGAGTCAGACGTGATTGTGCAAAGGCGGCGGCAAGCTTGCCCGCCATGCCCATCTTCTCGGGTTCGTTTGATTTGGGCTGATAATCGAGGTTATCAGCCATGAGACTTTTCTTCGCCATATATTACTCCGGTTGTTGTTCGGTCGGAACGCCTTTGCGATTGCGCATCGTCACAAGGCCGCTTCTTACCTGTAAGTATTCCGTTTCGGCCTGGGATAACGCCTGGATCAGATCGGCTCTTCGCGAGAAGACTTCCGTTAACTGAAGGGCGTTGATGGCGCCGTTCTGAAAGAGATCGAGCGACGTAACGGTCTGCTGCTGTAAAAGGACCTTCGACTGACGCAGAAGATCAAGGCTGCGATCAAGGGCCTTTTCTGCGTTCACCAGCTTGTCGAGCATCAGCTTCTCTTTTTCAACGGCATCCTTAGCTCGCAGTTTCGCAGCTTCGACCTCTTTCTCGGCCTGTGATCCGGCCTGGATATCGGTCGGCGAAACCAGCATCATCTGAAAATAGAAGCCGGCCTTATAGTTCGTGCCCGTACCACGATCGCCTGTGACGGCCTGCGCCTCGGCAAAAAGACCTGTCTTCGGTCGCAAGGGCGCCGTGTCTATTACGGCCTTCTCTTCCTGCGCCTCTACCATCTTCTGATAGAAGCGTGTGCGAAACGATGGCCCTGCGTTCAGATCTCCATATTGCAGATAGGCGGCGGCAAAGTCTTTCGCTTCCTGGTTTTTCGTTTTCCAGTTTTCCGGTAATCCTCCGGTCATCTCGCCGAGATAGTCAAGCAGAGCTTTGTGGCGTGTGCGGTTCTGCAAAACAAGCGCTTCGAGGCGGTTATTCAGTCCGCGAAGTCCGAGCAGCCCGGAGTAACCGACCGGGTTCCCGGCATTGCCCAGCTGATAGCGTGCAAGGATGCTGTTCACAGCGAACTGTAGATTTTTCAACTCCTGATGCTCTCGATCGAGAATCATAAGCTGTCCGTAGGCCGATGCCGCCAGCGTATATTCGTCAAGCTGTGTATGTAGAGCCTGATAGTTCAGCGCCTCTGACATCTTCGCGTACATCTCTGCGGCGGCGCTGCGTGCGCCCGCTTCGTATAAAGGAAGATCGACTCCGAGAGTTCCCATACCGAAGTTTCTCGTTCCGGGATTGTTCAGCGTATCGGGACGAATGAAGGGCGTAACATCGGCCGGATCTTTCGACAGGGCCTGCAGGCCTTCAAGGCTGTCGGGCTTTTCGCGCGTCATGAAATCGGCGCTGCTTGCTTCTCTTTGTAGCAGGGTCCCGCCAAAGATCGTAAGCGGGTCGTTCGTCTGGAACGCTCGCAGATCGGTGTAGACTCGCGGCAGCCAGTGACGGCTCATGCGGTTTTTACCGATGCGCGCCGCCTCGGCGTCGAGCCTGGCCGCCTGCAAGGAGTCCGAACTTTTTTCGACACGCTCCCAGACGTTTTCAAAGGATAGTTCTTCAGATGCCGATTCGGCAAGAACGGCGCTCGCAAGAAGCGAGATCAGGGCAAAAGCCGCCGCTCGTTTTTGAGAGATGTGTTTCATATCAAGTAGATGCACTCCCTGTGGATTCCCGAAACTACCGTATAGGGGTAGGGGGTATTTGCAATAAACACAGAGGCGCCCGTAGCGTCAAACAAAAATCTGATCTGATCCGTAGGGGGGGGCGCCTCTGGATCGGTCTGTGTGGCAAAAAATGCCGTATTCTGTATTTGCAGACAGAATCGGCGTTGACACGAATCGTTGCTTTGAATTTCTGTACCCTTCACAGGAGTCTGTTGTGGCGAATATTAAGTCATCAAAGAAGGATTCTCGAAGAATCGAGCGACGTCGGGAGCTGAATCGCCCTCAGAAGACGCGTCTTCGTACTCTGCAGAAGAAAATCCTTAAACTCGTTGCCGAGAATAAACTGGAAGAGGCACGCGAGACCTTTCGTTCCTATACTACGTATCTGGACCGAGCAGGAAAGCGGAATCTGATCCATCATCGTCAGGCAGACCGTAAAAAGAGCCGTATGGCCCTTTTCCTGAACAAAGCTGCAAACGGCCAATCGGCCTGATTGGAATAATAAAAAGGGCGATTAGCTCAGCTGGGAGAGCGCCTGCCTTACAAGCAGGATGTCGGCAGTTCGATCCTGTCATCGCCCATATCTCCTTTCTTCCTATGCTCCCTGTCGATCAGCGGAGAATGCAATGCTTAAGATCTACTCAAGCTCTGAACTGACGCCGCAGCTGCGTGCGCGTCTTCTTCAGCGAAGCTCATCTGAAGACCGTGAAGCCCTTGCCATCGTGCAGGCGATTCTCGACGAGATTGCCGCTGAGGGATTGGTCGCTCTGAAACGTATCTCGGAGCGTCTTGATGGAGTGGCGCCTGACCCGTTCCTTGTAACTCCTGAAGAGTTTGAAGAGGCTGAGCTTGCCCTTTCAAGCGAGATCAAGCAGGCATTTCAAACTGCCTACCAGAATATTAAAAGCTTTCACGCCTTTCAGCGGAAGATGCTCGAAGATCAAAAGACCACGGTCTGTACTTCGACGCTCGGCTATATGTACAGGCCTGTTGAGAGAGTTGCCGTATATGTTCCGGGCGGAAAGGCCTTCTATCCATCATCCGTTCTCATGGGCGTCGTGCCGGCTCGCATTGCCGGCGTATCTCATATTACGCTCTTAACGCCGCCCGGTCGTGACGGTAAGATCCATCCGGCGGTGCTCTATTGCGCCCGCCTTGCCGGAGCTAACGCCGTGCTCAAGGCCGGCGGAGCGCATGGCGTCGCTGCCGCCTATCATGGTCTGCTCACGCCTCCGGCCGAGCTCATTATCGGTCCGGGCAATCGTTATGTGACGGCTGCGAAGAACCTGCTTGCATCGACGGGCCGTGTACGCATCGATCAGCCGGCCGGTCCTTCCGAGGTCATCGTCATCGCCGATAACACGGCCCGGCCAGCCTTCGTCGCCGCCGACCTGCTCTCACAGGCCGAACATGGCGAAGACAGTCCGTGCATCCTGTTAACCGACAGCCTGGTACTGGCCGAACGTGTCTCTGAAGAGATCGCAAAAGGCCTTGATGAACGACCCGAACGACGTTCGATGAAAGAGACGAGTATTCGCGAGCATTCCTACGCCGTCGTCTTCGAGACGCTTGACGAGGCCATTGCCTTCTCGAATGACTATGGTCCCGAGCATCTCGAGATCGCTACCGAAAAGCCTGAGCGCGATCTGGAGAAGATCACCGCAGCCGGTAGCGTTTTTCTCGGCCACTATGCTCCGGTAGCTCTTGGCGATTACTTCAGCGGCACAAACCACATACTTCCAACAGGCGGAGCGGCCCGCATGTTCTCGGGCGTCGGCGTCGACACCTTCATGAAGCGGATCACATATCAGTATCCGACGCGTGAGAGTCTGCGCAAGGCCCTTGAGCCGATCCGCATCATGAGCAAGGTCGAAGGCCTTGATCAGGAGCACGGGCATTCGGTTGAGGTGCGTTTCGAAGGCGAAAAAGATAGAAGCCCTTCTCAGGGCTGATGCCTGCGTTCCAGTTCGAGCTCTGGTCGGAGCCTCATGCAAACTTCTGTGCTACAAATTCCAGCGTATCACCGTAGGCCGCTCTATCGGCGTACATTCTGTACACCGATGTCGGCAATCGCCTGAGAAATCCGCCGCTGCGTTCCGGATGATACGAGGCCGGAAAGAATCGTAACGCCCGCAGGTTATACAGGGGAAGTATCTGCTTTATGGAAACGGGGCTGTAATCGACGTAGTGATCGGCCGGATGCGTCTGCTCCCATTTCTTGAAGTCATAGTCGAAAAGTGGACCGTGAATGGAGGGCAGGGCGCAGAGGAAAAGGCCTCCCGGTTTTAAGAGAGAAGAGATCGTTTCAAAGACCCTTCTCTGATCTGCAAAATGTTCGATCACATAGAAGGCGGCGACAACGTCGAAGCGTTCTTTCTGCAAAAGAGCTTCGCCTTCCAGCGTTGGTTCGATGAACGAGGAATGCAGGACGCGAAGCCCTTTCTTTCGCGCAAGGTTGCATCCCCATGCTGAGATTTCGATACCGGTAACGTCAAAGCCCGATGTTCGGGCCTCATCAAGAAAGAAACCCGCAGCGCAGCCGATTTCGAGCAGGCTACCGGGTCGTTCGTTCATCAGCGGTTTTAAATGATGCAGTCTTCGCCGGGCAAGCAGGCGCAGGTTGGCCTCGTCTTCTTCGTAGCTGCGTCCATAGGTGCGTTCATAGTCTGCGAGAAAATAATCCTCTTCATACGAGAGGGGATAGGCATTCAGAGAATAGAGCAGACCCTCGTCGGACCACGCAAAGGCCTCACCGGTGCGCCGGCGTTTCTTCAGAGGCTTTCCCGTATGCGAGCAATAGAGGCCCATTATCTCACAGTCGGGGAATCCGGTACTGCTGTCCAGCGAGAACGAAGGTCGATCCGTCGTGGCCGCCCATAAGCATGCCCTCGCCAAGAGACGAAAACTGAATGCGTTCTGGTTTCTGTGAGAAGAGAAGGCCGCTCCGTCGCTGCCCGTTCAGAAGCAGCAGCCAGCCGCTGCATCGCGCCGCCGATACGTTGCCTCCGCGAAGCGTGTAGATGATGTAGGATTCTTCTCTATAGCGGGCGATGGCAGACAGAAAGAGGCTTTGAATCTCGGTTTCGTCGGTGCGAACAAAGCCGATAACGCTATTCAGGGGAAGGGCGATACGATGCTGATCGGATTCGATCAGCTGATAGATCTGCTCATCGGGCAGTGCTGCTCCGGTGCGATCGCGAAGCTGGTTGCGGAGCAGTCGGTAGGCCCTGACGATCTCGGCCGTTCGTCGGGCCGCCTCGGTTGAAGCGCTATGATCGGGATGATGCGCGAAGAGAAGCTCACGGTAACGTCGCTGCAGATGATCTGCATCGGGCAGCGAATCAAATCCGAAGGTGCGCAGAGCCTGACGATCCATGCGTATACATGGAATCGGCAGAATGCGGTCATGCTTAACTTTTTTTCAGGAGAGCCGTGCCGGGAAGTGGGCCGAATCAGACGCCCAGTCGCTTCAGGGCGGCATCGCGATCTTTCACGATTGTGAAAACGTTGACGAGTTCAGACAGCTCGACCAGCTTCTGCACTTCAGGCGTCAGGTTGCAGAGCACGAGCTGAAATCGGTGCGCCTTGAGGAATTGCTGTATGTTGAGCAGAGCCTTTACGCCCGAAGAGGACATATACGGCACAAGCGAAAGATCGCAGATGGCGTCGGTCGGTTCCTGAGAAAGCATACGCGAAGCGTCTTTCAGGAACTCATCAGAAAACGTGAGGTCCAGTCGTGTTAACGGCTGAATACGCCACAGTCCGCCCTCGAGCAGAATATGCACGCGATCAGTTCGATGTTCACGGGGCGCGCTCATAGTTTTCCTGTGGCGGAGTCTTCTTGAAGCGCTCCATCCACTCCGACGTTTTTTCGTTCCAGTGCCTGCGAACAAGTCTATTTTTGTTAAGATTCTGATCGATCTCGTCGCAGACCTGAATCAGATGCTCACGGGCTTCAAGCAATCGGTGCCATTTCTCGCTCATCCGGTCCATAGCATTCCCTATTATCGGCAGGCAGGCCTGCGAAATCCTTTCAAAAAAGAACGCAGCGAAAAGAACGGGTCGTGCCCGTTTTTCTGCCCGTCTACGAACGTCTGCTGCACCAGCTCGGGCCTTCGCGCTGGTGGCCGGCTGAGAGCCCCTTCGAGGTCATCGTCGGAGCCATTCTGACCCAGAACACAAGCTGGAAGAACGTCGAAAAGGCCCTGACATCCCTGAGAGCGGCCACCGATTTACAGGCGGAGCACATCCTGAGACTCTCTCCGGAGGATCTGGCTCAGCTCATCCGCTCCTCCGGATATTTCAACCAGAAAGCGGCGCGGCTGCAGGGCTTTCTGCGCTGGTTTGAGCGCTTTGATTTCTCGGTCGATACGCTGCGTGCCTCCGCCTCTTCGGAGGAACTGCGCCGACAGCTTCTGGAGCAGAAAGGCATCGGTCCGGAAACGGCCGATTCAATCCTGTGTTATGCCCTGGGTCTCCCTTTTTTTGTCGTCGATGCTTATAGCTTTCGCCTGGCCGAGCGTCTGCAGCTCCGTATTCCCTTGAAATACGAGCCCTTTCGCCTTGCCGTCGAGTCGGAGTTCCGACGTCGGTTCACGGAGGCCGATCTGACCGCCCATCTGAACGAATTCCATGCGCTGATCGTGCGGCACGGGAATACGCTCTGTCGAAAAAGAGACCCCCAATGCGCTGAATGCGTCCTCGGGCGGGTAAAACCGGCGAAGGGATTGACGTCGGGACTTCGCTTTCGATCGTGCAGGTATGATGCGCGCTCTGTTTAAGAAAATGAAAGAGGGAACGGAGTTCCTGAACTACGGTCGTGAAATCATCGCCGACTGGGGGGCGCGCTATCTTCTCGAAAACGGCGGCGGCGTCGTTTTTGATACGGGCTGCGGACACGGCGACGATCTTGTCGGCATCAGACGGCGCTTTGAAGAGCTGGGCGGAGAGGCGTCCGTTCTGCGGCTGACGGGCGTCGAAGGCTACGAGCCTTTTGTTAAAGAGTGCCGGGCCCTTGGCATTGAAACCTTCGATCTTGATATTGAGCGCGATCGCCTTCCTTTCGCCGACGCCTCCGTCGATGTTATCGTCACCAATCAGGTGCTCGAACATACGAAAGAGATCTTCTGGATCATGGCCGAGTACGCTCGCATCCTGAAGCCAGGCGGATGTCTGATCATCGGTGTGCCTAACCTTGCCAGTCTGCATAACCGTCTGCTGCTTCTTGTGGGATTGCATCCGACGGCGCAGCAGAGCCTCAGCGCGCATGTCCGTTCTTTCACGTTATCCGACCTGAAAAGGTTCACAGAAGCGGGCGGATTCTTTTCGTTCGTCGCTCGCCGCGGCTCGAACTTTTATCCTTTTCCGCCTGCCATCAGCCGTCCGCTTGCGCGTCTTTTCCCTTCGATGGCATGGGGCCTTTTCGCGCAATTCCGGCGTTCCGATCAGCAAGGATCGTTCTTAGCCTGCCTTGAAGGGGAAGAGAATTTTCTTGAAACCCCTTTTTACGGCGGGCCGCAGCGTCCTGCGCATATTCCTTTAAAGGAGAAAACAGGGGCGCGCGGAACGGTGACGGCAGCGCGAAAAGGCGTTGTGTCGCCTGCGACTGCGTCCGCAAAGAAATCCGCGAAAAAAGCCGCAAAGAAAGCGCGCAATCGCTGAAGTGAGGCATCTGTGAGATCATTGACCGTACGATCCGTATCCCGGCAAACCGAGCATCTCTATCACGTTCAGATGGCCGAGATCGTTCCCGAATTCGAGCATCCCGGTCAATATGCGATTGTGGTCGATAGTGTGACCGATAAAGAGAAGAAAGCCTATTATGCCTTCTCGTCCCTTCCGGGCGAGCCGGTCAGCTTTCTTTTGAAAGACGACGGCGCAGCTTCTGCTCTCTGCCATGCGCAGCCGGGTTATACAGTTGAGCTGCTTTCTGTTGAGGGGGCGGGGTTTCAAACGGGCGACGTTACGGGATCGATGCTGCTTTTTTCTATGGGATCAGGGCTTGGCCCGTTTCGCTCGCTGATTCGCTCGGTATTGTCTTCGCCCGACCAGAACCCCGACCTCGAACTCGAACTCTGGCACGGAGCCTTCACCGAGGCAGATCTGCCTTATCGCGACGAGATTGAGGCCTGGCAGAAGCAGGGCCTCCGCTTTGTCGGATGCTATGATCGTGAGGGCCTGATGCAGAATGCCGTGCAGCGATTGCAGCAGGCCGGTCCCGACCTATCAGATGCAACGGTATTCTGGGTAGGCTCGCGCGACTTCGGCGAGTCTCTGCAGAAGACGACGCTTGCCCTGGGGCTCAGGCCGGAGCGCTTTCGATCGAATTTCGGATGATTGGGCGATTGCTGAAGAAAGCGGCAGGGACAATAAAGTAACCCACCTGCTGCGCACCTTCCGGCACGTTGGAAGAAGAGATGCAGGCAGCTCAGGATGAGCCGTTAAAGGGAAATATCCTTGCAATTATGGAGGCAGACTCCATAATTGCAAGGATGATTGGGCGACTGCTAAAGAAAGAGCTGGAGTATAGGCTGGCCAATCTGCCGGCAGTGGTGCTGCTCGGACCGAGACAGGTGGGTAAAACAACGCTGGCATTGCAGCTTTCCGGTGACGCCCTGTATCTGGATCTCGAATCAGAGCAGGACCGGTCCCGGCTCGAGGAGGCCGAGCTTTATCTATCAACCCGCCTTCAGCGGCCTGTTATTCTGGATGAGGTCCATCGCCAGCCCGGATTGTTCCCCGTTTTGCGCGGCCTCATCGATCAAGCGCGTCGTGAGGGGAAGCGCACCAACCTATACCTTTTACTCGGATCAGCCTCCCTGGATCTACTGAGACAATCCGGCGAGTCCCTGGCCGGTCGCGTAAGCTACCTCGAGCTGACTCCGTTTACCATCCTTGAAGTTCGCTCTGAAGAGCGCTTGAGTCTCTGGGTACGGGGTGGATTCCCGGAGAGCTTTCTCTCAAGGACGGACGCCCTGAGCGACATGTGGCGAGGGGATTTTATTCGGACTTACCTGGAACGCGAAATTCCTCAGTTCGGATCCCGGATCTCGGGTACCATGTTGCGCCGTTTCTGGACGATGCTTGCCCATCTTCAGGGAGAACTGCATAATGCCGCCCATCTGGCCCGCAATCTGGGCGTAGACGGCAAGACCGTCGCCTCGTATCTGGACCTGCTTGTTGACCTCTTCCTTGTACGGCGTCTTCCCGCATATCATACGAATGCAGGGAAGAGATTGGTACGCTCACCTCGCATCTATATTCGTGATAGCGGCGTGCTACATAGCCTGCTTGCCATTCCCGATCACGATACGCTGCTCTCCCATCCCGTTCTCGGGGCGAGCTGGGAGGGCTTTGTGATCGAGAATCTGCTCGCTCATGCCCCTGCCGACGTGCAACCTTTCTTCTATCGCACAGCCGGAGGCGCGGAAATTGACCTTTTGCTTGTATTGCCCGATGGAAAACTCTGGGCCATCGAAATCAAACACGGTCTGAAACCCCGACCCGAAAAGGGGTTCTACTCCGCCTGTGACGATCTGAAGCCGGACCGGCAGTTCGTCGTTTATTCAGGGGATGAGCGCTATCCGCTTTCAAGAGAGATAGAAGCCATTTCCCTTACCGAGCTAGTCCGGATGCTACTTGAAATGCGTGAGGCCACTTTTTCGTGAATTAAATCATACCTGTCGGCCTGCGATCAGCGTAAGCCATTGTTCCACACCGAGCCCTCCAATTTCCACTTTCCTCTGAAGCCGGGCATGTTCGTCTGGCGCATGGCCGATCTTCTGATCCGTAAACCCGACGACTGGCATATTCATCTGCGCGACGGAGCGGCGTTGAAGCTGACGGTACCGCAGGCGGCACGGCAGTTCGGCAGAGTCATCGCCATGCCCAATCTACGCCCGCCCGTAGATTCGATCGAGGCCGCCCGCGATTATAGAAGCCGTATTCTCGATGCCCTTCCATCGGAGTATCGCAATCGTTTTCATCCGATCACGCCGCTTTATTTAACCGATCGGATAACGCCTTCGGTGATCGAAGAGGCCGTGAAGACCGATTATATTAAGGCCGTGAAGCTGTATCCGGCCGGAGCGACGACGAATTCCGAATCTGGAGTCGCCGACCTTGCCCCTTTTTATGATGTGTTCGAGGCGATGCAGAAGCATCGCATGCCTCTCTTGATTCACGGAGAGGTGACCGATATGCAGGTCGACGTCTTCGATCGCGAGCGTGTTTTTGTCGAACGACAGCTTCATCCGCTTCGTGAGCGCTTTCCCGAGCTGCCGATGGTGCTCGAACATGTCTCTTCGAAAGAAGGCGTGCGCTTTGTCGAGATCCATGAGCGACATACGGCGGCGACCATCACCGTGCATCACATGTTGCTTACGCGAAACGATATCTTTCAGGGCGGCCTGCAGCCGCATCACTTCTGTCTGCCCGTCGTGAAAACCGAAGAGGATCGTCAGGCCGTGCGTGCCGCCGCCTTCTCGGGCAAGCCATGTTTTTTTGCCGGCACGGATAGCGCGCCGCATGCCCGCCATAAAAAAGAATCGGCGTGTGGGTCGGCGGGCATCTATACGGCGCATGCAGCCGTCGAACTCTATGCAGAGATCTTCGACGAAGAAGGCATGCTGGATCGTCTTGAGGCCTTTTTAAGCGAATACGGCGCTCGGTTTTACGGGCTTGAGTTAGGGCAGGAAAAGGTTCGCCTTGTTCGCAAGCCGTGGACGGTGCCCGATAGCTATGATATGGGCGGAGATGAGTTAATTCCGTTTCGTGCAGGGCGTTCCGTTTCTTTCCGCCTGGAGGAGTACCGATGACCGAAATGATCGCATTGCAAAGCGCTCCGATAACGCGGGAACTCACGCTTTCTCATGCAGCGTTTCGCGATATGGCGATCGGCCTGTATCACAGGCTTGAACCGCTGAAGGCGCGATATGAGGCCATCCTATGCCCTCTGCGCGGCGGCTTTTATCTGTCGGATTTTCTCTCCCGTAGATTGGGTCTGCCCGTCGAGTATATTCATCTCACATCGTATCAGGGCTTTGAATCGAGCGAATTCGTCGTCTATTTCAAGCCCGCCCTGAAGTCCGGAGCGCGCTACCTGATCTGCGACGATATTCTCGCCACGGGGCGAACGATGGCAAAGATCCAGGAGCTGTACCCGGAATCGAGCTTTGACGGGGCCTTTTTGTATCGTCATATCCAGCGATCCCTGCCTTTCGAGCAGACGCTCTTTGCCCGTGAGGTCGATGAATCGGTCTGGGTGCGCTTCCCCTGGGAGGATGAGTCGACGGATTTTTGAGGGCTCTTGTTTTCCGGGTCAGTCAGAGAGCACTTTCACGCTTTTTCGTTACCGGAAACGTCGCCGGAACGAGAAAAAAGTCGGATTTTCGTCGTGGCTGCCGTCCTCTGAAACGAGGACATAGGGAATGAGATTCGATCGAAAATGGCCCGTTGCCATTGCACTCTTAGCCGCCATCATACTTCTTGCATCGTGCTCCAAAAAGAAGAAGCCGTTTCTCTTTCTGCCTCTGGCCGAAGGCGGTTCGGGAACGAGCCTGCCCATCGGCGACGGCTCAACTCCTTCCTCGGGCGACCAGAGCGCCAATGCCGAAATCGCCGATCAGACGGGCGAGACCGACTTCAATTTTCAAACGACCCAGGAGATCACCGTTGACGTGACGATTACCGACCCGAACGGTCCGGTTGACGGAGCGATCGTAAACATTACCGATCCCGATCAGGGAGGTATATCGGTTTTTCAGGGCGTTACCGACGAGAACGGAAATGTAAGCGGGCATCTTACGATTCCGACCACGTCAGACGAGCTGGAACTGGTCGTGCAGGTCGGCGAAACGGTGGCAACGCAGCCCATCTCTACCGACAATCTGATCGGCATCGACCGCGACATTGAATTCACTCAGCCCACCGACGCTACACAGATCGCCGATGCCGACGCAGACGGAGTACCCGATGGACTTGACTACTATCCACAAGATGCGACGCGTTCGTCGAGGTTGATTTATCCGGCAGGCGGCGTTTCTGTCGTCGCCTTTGAGGATCTGTACCCGACGGCAGGAGACGCCGACTTCAATGACTTCGTCGTTCAGGTGAAGAACGAAGAAGACAGAGATGCAAAAGGACAGGTCGTACGTCTTCGCGGCGAGTATCGCGTGCTGGCGCGCGGCGCAGGTTATAAGCATAATCTTTTCTTGAATCTGCCGGGGCATGGCGTCGCCCATATCGTCGTGCGCGACGGCGCAGGGCAGGTCGTGGCAGATCTGACGCGCAGCCTTTCGTCTTTCGAGGCATTGCCTGTTTTCCCGAAAAGCATCGATTACTTTGCGAATCCTGCTATGGGCAGTGCAGCTCTGTTCGATTCAAGCGTCTTGTGCCCGGGCATGTGTAACGTGTACGAAGGCTCGCAGTATGTGAAGGGTTATACTGCCGAGGTTGAGGTTATCTTTGAAGAGCCGGCTCCTACGCTTTCGGCCGCTCCCTACGATCTTTTTATCTATGTTCTCAATACGCAGAAGCAGATCCACTTTCCCGGAATGGTCGCCGGAGCGACCGATCCTTATATCGACGCGAACGGTTTTCCCTGGGCCCTGAAAATGCCGGCGGAGTGGAACTGGCCGCTTGAGAAGAAGCATATCGAGTCCGGTTATCCGCAGTTTAAATCCTGGTATGAATCGCGCGGAGCTACGAACCGCGACTGGTATCTGCAAACGACACCGGAATCATCTGACAATCTTTATCGTTATTTCAGCCGGAGCCCCATCGCCGCCTATGTTCTACAGTACGGACTGTCACATCAGTCCCTGCTGTGGGCCTTTGTTTCGGTGATGCTGACCGGCCTGATCGTCCTGCTCTTCCTCAAAGGACGGTCTGAATTCGAGGCGTAAATTGACTCCACTGTTTAGGGTTGCGTTTACCGGGCCGCGAGGCCCGGGATTTTTTTTCTTGTAATATTTCCCGATCTGCATCTTCTGATTCTGTCGAATCGATTCCGAACATCTTTCTGAAAGCGCGATCTGCCCTGAGGTCTGTCGTCGTTGATCTTTTTGCCCGTAACGATGGCGAGATCGAGGCGCTGAATGGTCTGCGCGCTCTTGCCATCCTGGCCGTCCTTCTTTTGCATCTGTATGTGCCTGCCGGCCCGTATCTTGGCGTTCCGTTCGCGTCTCTGGATCGATTTGCGCGCAACCTGACCTCGGGCGTCGATCTCTTCTTTGTTTTAAGCGGCTTTCTGGTCTACAGCCACCTTGTGGTGAAACCGATGAATCGGCATGCTTTACTGGCCTACGCACGTAAGAGAGCCCGCCGTATATTGCCTGCCTACATTTTCGCTCTAATCGGGGCGGCCATTTATGTGTATAACCTGATCGGTTCGCTGGAGAGGGCCGGCCAGCATGAGATGGCCTACAGGCTAACGACGTCTCTTTCTTCTGTGTGGACCGATCTGCTTTTTGTTTCGAATTACTTCGCCGATCGCCTTCTTGAGCCGGGCTGGTCGCTTTCCGTGGAGGTCCACTTCTATCTACTTCTGCCGTTGCTTGTGCTCGCTTTTCAACGCTTGCAGAGCAGAGCACGTCTGGCGTTGCTCGTCGTCCTGTTTATGATTCCGCCTCTTTTGCGCCTCTACTGGCACGACGATGGCATGATCTACTTCTATACGCATACCCGTCTGGATGGGATCTTTGCCGGCATGATCGTCGCTGAGCTGATTCAGGTAGATTCGTCGCGGCTTTTAAAGGGCGGCCTTTCTATTGTTGCAGCGACGCTCTTGCTTTTCGGTCATCTCTGTGAAATCGACGGATTCTTCTATCGTACGTTTCGATACGCGTTCTTTGCCGCGGGGTTTGCGATGCTTCTTTTTCTCGCAGTAAAGTCATCGAAGTCGTCGCTGTTCGGTCGACTTCTGTCTTCGACCGCTCTGCGTTTTATCGCGCGCATCAGCTATACGCTGTATCTGTGGCATCCGATCTTCCTGACGGTGGGCCTGCGGCAGATCGGAGTTAACCCCGATAGCGAAATCACGCACGTCTTCCTGGGCTGGCTGTACGCTCTTGTCGTTGCAGCGGCCGGATCGACAGTGCTCTATCTTGCGATAGAGCGTCCCTTTCAGATGAGACGTGCCAGTTCGGCTAACGGAACCTGATCGGGATGTCGTGAGGCGACGACGTCCATGTGATGCTGCGCATGAAAGAGGGTGAAATGCGCCATCTCTCTTGCCGTCACCGGTCCGACGGCCGGATGTGGAAACTTTACCCGATCGAGATCTTCTTCGCTCCAGCGACTGATTCGCTCGCAGAAGAGAGCGGTCGTTTCGGCAAGCCGGGCAAGAGCTTCGCGTCTGTCTTCTTCTGAGACCTTTTGCAGACGGGAGGGCGAGAAGGCGCCGGCCGTGAATCCGCGACGCAGGCTTTCGAGATACTGTTCTTTCAGGCCTTCGATGGATCGCTCTGGAATGTGTCGAAATGCAGCAAGCGCTGATCCGAAGCGCAACGGACCGAAAAGCATCGAGATGAGCCGGTTTACTTTCAGGATATGGTTCAGGTTCTGGGCGGGGCTCCATCCTTTTATGGGTTTCGCAGCAAATACCTGGAGCGGCATCTTTTCAAAGATGGAGCCAAGTTTTGTTTGATAGGCTTCGGTCGCCGCAATGAGTTCGTCGCGTTGCATGCGGCAGGCTGACATCGGTGTCAGAATCTGTCATCCGTTTTCGGGGTTGTCGGGCGATGATACGATTCGCTCCAGTTGCGATTCGCTCCAGACTGCGCATAACGACGCCGGCGCTACTCTATAATGCGGATGGCCGGACCGCCTTCACTGATACGACCGATGCTGGCGGCGCAGAGCGTCTTCTCTTCGTTAAGAGTTGCGATAACGGCATCTGCCTTAGCTGGATCGACGGCCATGAGAACGCCGCCCGAGGTTTGCGGATCACAGCAGATGAGCCGGGCCTTCTCGCTGATTTCGTCGGGAACGGATATTTTAAGAATAGATTCCACATAGCGAAAGTTGCGACCTGTACCGCCGGGCCAGCATTTCTTTGCAATGAGGTCGTCAAGGCCAGGAAGAAGAGGAAGGGCCGAGAATCGGATCTCTGCGCTCAGATCGCTTTCTTTCAACATGCCATAAAGATGCCCGCACAGACCAAAGCCCGTAATATCGGTTGCCGCATGTACGAAGCCCTGATGCCTCTGCATCGCTCGCGCCGCTCCGTCGTTCAGCTTTGCCATCGTCTGGAAGGCGATGTCTTCAAGGTCCTGGCTGATCAAGGAACGTTTGATTCCCGTTGTCAGCATGCCGACGCCGAGCGGCTTTGTGAGTATAAGAACGTCGCCTGAGCGGGCGCCTCGGTTGCGCACAATATGATCGGGATGAATGGTTCCCGTAACGGCCAGCCCGAACTTCGGCTCGGCATCGTCTATGGAATGGCCTCCGACGATTTCAATACCGGCCTCTTTTGCCTTGTCGATACCGCCGCGCAGGATGTCGGCCAGAATGGAACGGTCGAGCGTATCGACGGGAAAGGCGACAAGAGAAAGGGCGGAAAGCGGCGTGCCGGCCATTGCATAAACGTCAGAGAGCGCATTGGCGGCGGCCACCTGGCCGAAGCGATACGGGTCATTCATGATCGGCGTAAAGAAATCCGTAGTCTGAACGATGGCAAGATCGTCTCGCACGCGTACGACGGCGGCATCGTCGCCCGTATCGTTACCCACGAGCACACGCTCATCGCTGATCGTATGTCCGATTCGGCCGAGGATGCCGTGCAGGTCGTCGGGGCCGATCTTACAACCGCAGCCCGACCCATGAGAGAGATCCATCAGCCTGACGGGTTTTGCTTGAGTTCCTTCCATACTTCAGGAAAACAGAAAAAGCAGATGCAGCCCTCTTACAAGATAAAAAAGATCGATGACGTTCTGAACGAATTCCAGCCCGAGCGGCAGACGTTGATCGACGTCCGCTCGCCCTCGGAGTTTGCCGAGGATCATATTCCAGGCGCCGTGAACCTTCCCGTTTTAAGCGACGAGCAGCGTGCGATGGTCGGGACGATGTATCGCGCCAATTCCTTCGAGGCGCGACATCACGGAGCGGCCCTCGTTTCAGCGAATATTGCCGGCATATTGCCCCATATCGAAGAGATCGTAAGAGAGGATATGGCGCAGTCCGGCGAGAGGCTCTATCACAAGCCGCAGCGCGAATTCATCCTGTACTGCTGGCGCGGAGGCATGCGCTCCTCCTCGCTTTTCGTCGTCATGGATCTGATCGGCTACAGATGCTTTTTGATCGAAGGCGGATACCGATCGTACAGGCGACTCGTGAATGGAACGCTTTATGGAACGGACCCCGATACACCGGCTTCTGAGAATGTCCGTGATTCGCTTGAGCATCTGACATTCATAACCATACACGGCCCTTCCGGAAGCGGCAAATCTGAGTTGCTGCATGTTTTGCGTGAGCATGGGTTCAGTGTCCTTGATCTGGAGCGTTATGCGAACCACAAGGGGTCGTTGCTCGGCGGGGATTTTCAGTCTCAGCCGTCTCAGAAGGGCTTTGAAAGCCTGCTCTGGAACGATCTACATAAACAGGGGCTATTGCAGAGCGGCGTACCGGGCGTCGTCTTCGTAGAGGGCGAAAGTCGAAAGATCGGCCGTCTGGCGTTGCCAGGCCTTCTTTACGAGAAGATGTGCAACGGAGAAAAGATATGGGCGGAGTTACCCGTTCAGGAAAGGGCCGTCCGTCTTGCCGCTGAATATGCTGAATCCGATTCCGTTCTCATCGAGCGACTCACCCGTATGAAGTCGATGTTATCAGGCGCTGTATTTCAGGAGATTCTATCGTCCGTTGAGCGACAGGATCGTACTCACGCCGCTCTTCTGCTGCTGAACGAACACTATGATCGCTACTATCGTAAGGTCGCTCCTGAAAAGGTCGGAGGTTATACGGCCGTTATTAAAGAGGCCTCCTTTGATCTTCTGCAAGACCGGATGCTTCGTTTTGCAAGGGAAAGAAGCAAGCAATGAAGATCCGTTCAAAATACAGCCTTTCGATTCTTATTTCCATAGTGGAGTGATATTTTCCATTTGACAGGTTTCGCTTCTTTAGATCGGTTGTTTCTATGCCTCGTGTGAAGGTAAAATGGCTTCGAGTTACGGCAACGTTATTGCTGGCCGCTACTTTCGCGCAGACGGCAGCGGCTATATCTTCTTCTTATGAAGACGATAACCGTGAGTCGGCCATCTGTTCCCATAGTTCGGCATGGGGAAGCTCATCCGCCCTTCAACAATCGACACAGAAGCAGTCGTCATCGATTGTATTTAACCGAGATGACATCTTCTTCGCTCCGCTTGAGATCGCAAAATGGCCCCTGAATGAGACCGCCGATCGTTTTGATGTTGTTCATCTTATTGCCTGCACAACTGCAACTCACAGACCCTATGCGAGTCGAGCCCCTCCTGTTTCCCGAGCCTGAGCTCCGGATGTGAACCGTTTCTGAGCTTCCGCTTCTTGAGGTTCCGACCTGTGCGCTTCTGCTGCACAGTCGTTGTTACATGGCGTTTCTGCTTATAGCAGTTGCCATAAGACATAAAAAGGAAACAGGAATACCCTTATGAATTTTCGTACTATTGCATTACTTGCGATGGCCGTCACCGTCGGCTGTCCTTTTCAACAGGAAGAAAGCGACGATGCGGCGGCCATGGCTGCTCTTGCCACTCTTTCGGCACCGTCCTCGTCTTTGAATTCGGCTGTTGTCTCGTTTGAAGCTCGTGATTTTAACGATGCAGTCTTCAGTTGCAGTGGCACATTCGCCGTATCGTCAACGGTTTCGCTTCAGCCGCTCGATCTGCGGTTTTATATCTCAGATGTTCGTCTCGTCAAAGACGATGGCACGACCGTTCCGGTGATCCTGGCATCAGATGGCAAGTGGCAGAGCCGGGGCGCGGCGCTTCTTGATTTTGAAGACAAAAGCGGCACCTGCACGGGCGGTACGACGACGACCGATACGAATACGTCGATTCAATTTCAATACACTCCCGGGAGTTATGCAGGCATCCAGTTCGTGCTGGGGTTAACGGATGACCTGAATCGCATTCAAAATACGGCCGAGTCGCCTTTTAACGTCGGCGGTATGTACTGGTCCTGGACGTCGGGCTATAAGTTCGCGCGCTTCGAATACAGACATGAAAACAATACGAATAACACCCTCTTTCATCTCGGATCGCAGAGTTGTATGGGCGTATCAAACCCCGTCAGCTGCGCTCAGCCGTTTCGCAAGACGGTCCGGTTAACGAAAAGCGGCTTTGTACCGACGGGCGCCCGTGTCGTTCTCAGGCTTGATGAGCTTCTTGCAGGGTTCAATACTGCTCTTGCCGTCAATAAATCGTGTATGCCTGCGGCTGTGGACGCCGATTGTCAGCCGATGCTGAACAATCTGAAGATCACCACTTCGGCGGCCGCCATCGGCGCCGGTATCGATACGGGCGAGGCCACTTCGGTCTTCGAGCTGCGGTAATCGTATGAACGTAAATCGCAAACAAGTCTACCTGGAGTTTTTACTCCGGGCAGGGCTCTCCGTATCGATGGCGTTCTTCCTGTCGTGTGCGAAGTCGGGAAGCGATGATCTTTCGACCCTGGCGATGCTATCGCCGACCTCGTCTGCATCGTCCTGCGCTTCGTTTGCCTGGTCTTTGCCGGCCGGTATTCCCACACCTGCCGTGCCGGCGTCGAACTGCCAGACAGCGGAAAAGGTGGCGCTGGGCCGGATGCTTTTCTACGATAAACAGCTTTCGGGCAATGGAACACAGTCCTGTGCCAGCTGCCACAGGCAGGAATTCGCCTTCACCGATCGTAAAAGTCGAGCTGTGGGTAGCACCGGACAGGTCCATAAACGAAACGCCCAGCATCTATCGAATGTGGCGTACCTGACATTCTTGAACTGGGCGAACAGCGCTGTGGATAACCTTGAGCTTCAGGCAGCGGCACCGTTGTTTCTTGAGTTTGCTCCCGATCATGGAACGATCGTCGAGCTGGGGTTCCCTCAAAACGAGATCCACGACAGGTTTGCCTCGCATAGCCTGTATAACGAAAGATTTCAAGCGGCCTTCCCGGGCGAGGCCGACCCCTATACGGAGCAGAATATTCGAATGGCGCTCGCCGCCTTTCAGAGGACGCTCATGTCGTTTGATTCTCCGTATGATAGATTCACGCGCGGAGACAGCGCTGCTCTGACGGCGGCGCAGAAGCGAGGCCTCGAGGTTTTTAACAACGAAAAGGGAGAATGCTTCCACTGTCATGGCGGCTTCAACTTTACCGACACGACCTTTCATTCCGGATCGACGCAGGTGGAGTCGGCCTTTCATAACAACGGCTTTTACAGCGAGAATGATTTTGCTAACTCGCTGAACCAGCCGGGAGAGCGCGGATTACTGGATCTTACGGGTGAATCGACGGATGAGGGGCGATTTCGAGCGCCGTCGCTGCGCAATGTCGGCGTTACCTTTCCGTATTTGCATGACGGCAGCGTTGATTGTACGCCGCCTCGTAATGCTTCAGAGGTCTTGAGTGAGTTCAATGCGGCGGTTGATGTCACATCTTGCGGTGCTGATGACGACGCCAGAGCGCGCTTCATGCTGATGATGATCGTCGAGCACTATCGTTCTGGAGCGCAGCACTATCCGGACCGCACCGCCGATGGGAATGCTACGGGAACTTCTCGTACGGTCCATTCACAGGTTGACACGGCCAATTTTCCGCGGGCAGGGGTTATCACGCAGCAGGATGCGCAGGACCTTGTGGAGTTCCTGATGTCGTTAACCGATGATTCGTTTCTGACCGATCCGGCCCATTCCAACCCGCTGCCCGCAGATTCGAGGTTCGGGCCATGAGGTGGCTTCTTCTTTGCGGCATCCTTCTCACCGCTTGCACTGTCGGAACTGAGGCCGACGGGAGAAAGGTAGAGGCATCGTTCGTCGATTGGCTTGTCGCACAGCAGAGTCTTTCGGCCAATCTGCAATTGCGTCTCTATGACGCTGAGGCGAATGCCGATCCTCTCAGCCTGGCGGCTCCAGTAAGCGGAGCCGCCGTGCAGATTAACGACATCCTGCTTGAAGTCGAAGAAGTGGAGGTGATTATGGACCCGCTTCCATTCGGCGGTATTCTCGGAGGGCGTTTCTGGGACTCTCTATCATCCGACATCGCAGCATCTTTTGGTTCGCCTCTGCATGCGCATGGTGGGGAGCCGGCTGCCGACGGTTCCGTGTTACGTTACGTCGTGCGCCGTCATCTGGCAGTGACTCCCGCATCGACGACGGCGGGAAGCGACTCAGGCGGTCGGCCGTTTTATCAGTCGAATATCTTTCTCAGCCTGCCGCCTGGAACGGTGAAGCAGCTTCGTTTACACCTGAAGGGCCTTAATCTGACGGGGACCGTTAACGGGTCGCCCTTTTCTTTTGAAACGACCGCGTTTTCAGATCCTGCAGTCGTACCGGAATGCCATAGCTCCGGTCGTGACGGAGAAAGGATCGAGCCGGCGGTGATCATAGATCTTTCTACGTTGTTTTCGGGCGTTCAACAAGCGGATCCCGGCGCGACGATAGATGCGCGATGGAAAGAGGCAGCCTTTATCAGAGAGCATGAATGCTATGAGTTTTAAGCGGCTTCTGTTCATCGCCTCACTGCTTGTCACGGGAAATTCGATCTTCGCGCATCATGGAGTCAGCGCCCCTCTGCCCGCAGGTACGTCGGGCTTTTATACGGGGTCGGCTTACGGATTTTTTTCCACGTATCGCAAGGCGGAGCCTGAGAATCGCAATACGCTTGCGTTAAGCGGTTTTGTCGGTTTATCGATCTTTGAGGATCGTCTTGGCTTCACACTTTCGGTTCCATACGTTTATCACATTCAAAAGGATCGTGAGGACGCGGCACGGTATGGGCGGGCCGGACTCGGCATTAGAGGAACCCTGTGGAGAAGCGAAGTATTGTCCGTTGACGCCCACCTGCGCGGTCTTTTTCCAATGGGGAATGATTCCGACATATACGTGCGCGAGAACTGGTCCGAACTGCGACCTGCGTTAACTGTCTCGACGAGGGGGAAAGGGCTTTACGGTATGATTGAGATCGAAGGCATCTTTCCCGCATCGAAGTTACCCGATCCTGAGATATCGCCCGCCCTGTATCAGGCAGGATTATTACCCGATCTGGAAAAAACCACCTATAACGGTTATCTCTGTGTGCAGATTCCCGGCTGTGACTCGTATGTAGAGATGCCGACGACGGCGTCCCACGAACTGAAGAAAGCGGGGCGGGGTTACCTTCGACTGGGCTGGAGTATGGAGTCGACAGTCTTTTTCGCGAGCTTCTTGTACCGTACTCCCTATGAAGAATCGCTTGTTCTCAAAGAGACGAAAAACGAAGTGCGTTCTGTCTTTAGAGAAGCCGGGGTCGGCTTGATCCATCGCTATGATCGATTTACGATCAGCCTTGGCTGGGCTCGACCTCTGTATAAACCGCCGACAGCGGGGCCGCTGGATCAGTACTATCACGTCGCCGTCCTAAAGCGGCTTCCGCCAGATCCCGATAGATTCTTACTGTATCGAGAGTCATGGGATCTGGCGGTAGCGATCGCTTTTTAGCGATCAAAAGACGGAGTTATCTGCGCATCGCTTTGCACGCTTATCGCATTCCGAGGCGCAGAGAGCAGCTTCGTTGGTTTTCATACCCGGAGCAGTGCATTGCTGCAGACAGATGCCCGCCTCGCGGTGGCAGTCCTGTACGGTTTTTTGAGCGCAGGAGGCAAGACCGAGCAGTAGTAACGTTGTCGTGAATATTCTCATGCTTCTTCAGACGCAGTAACAGAAGGAAGTGTCGAGCTTTTTTCGTTCATGTTATTTTAAAAACCGACGAGTGCTGAGGCCATAGACTGTACAGGCCATTGGTTTCTAATCGATCCGGTATTCTTTTACGGGTATACCTTTTATCAGGTGTTCCTGGATTATCTTTTCGAGAACTGCTTCATCACAGGATCGATACCAGACGTTATCAGGATAGACGACGGCAATCGGACCATCGGTACAGACGCGAAGGCAGTTGGCCTTTGTGCGAAAGACTCGTCCGTCTTTTGCAAGGCCCGTTTCGTTCAGCCTTCTCTTTAAGTACTCCCAGGCCTCGTTGCTTTTCTGTCGCGAGCAGCATTTGTCTTTTGTCTGATCGCAGCATAGAAAGATGTGTCTTTGTAGATTCGTATGCCCGAGAGAACGTAGAATATCGCCTGCTTCAGTGCCTGGTTTGATCTCCATAACTATGTATCAATAAAAGCAGGCGCAAAAGGCCGTCCATCTTTTTGGCGATATCAGATGCATCTGCCTGCTCTACTGAAGAAGATCAGAGAGGGCCGCCGGCAGGTTCGTGAACTGAAACGAAAAGCCCGTCTGCTCGATCTTCTTGCACGAAACACGTGAGCCGGTCGTTATCATCTCTGCCATCTCACCCATGCCAAGCTTCAAGGCAGCCTCGGGTACATACGGCATCAGAGTCGGTCGGCCAAGAGTCCGGGCAAGCTCTTTCATAAAATCGGCGGCTTGAATCGGTTCCGGAGAGACCGCATTGAAGGGGCCTTTCAGGTCAGGGTGCAGCACCAGCCATCGGATCAGCGCTATCAGATCGGCGATATGGATCCAGCTCATCCACTGCTTCCCAGAACCGGGGATGGCGCCGAGGAAGAGTTTCACCGGCATCGCCATTTTCGGAAGAGCTCCTGCATCTCGGTCAAGGACGATGCCGATGCGAACGAATGCCGTTGAAAGAGCGTCGTTCAGAGGAGCGGCAGCCTGTTCCCAGGCCACTACCGTATCGGCGAGAAAGTCATGCCCTGGTTTAGCCGATTCGTCAAGCCATTCATCGCCGCGATTTCCGTAATAGCCGACCGCCGACGCCTGAATGTACCGTGCCGGATGACGTTCGCCTTTTTTCTTAGCATCGATAATAGTATTGCGAAGCAGCGCCGTCGATTGAACCCGGCTCTGTACAATGCGCTCTTTCTGCGGTTTCGACCATCGCCGGGCCGCGATCGGTTCACCGGCCAGATGAATAACGATGTCGCTGTCAAGCAGCGCTTTTCGTGCCTGCTCGGGCATGGTCTCTGCCATCGGATCATACGTAAGTGTGCGAACCCGACCTTCGCGGGTTGATGAAACGAGATGGGTTACCTGGTGGCCGTCTGCGAGTAGTTGTTCAGACAGTCGTGCGCCTACGAGTCCGCCGCCGCCGGTCAGGATGATACTTGCCATACATGCAAGTTATCAGAAGTCATTTACTCAGGCCAGCGAGAAAAAGACGGATCCGCTTTTACCTTTTTCTGCCCATTGCCGCCTTTCTCCTGACAACTGCCTGAATGGGCATAGGATCTCCGATTAGTCAAATAAAAAAATATTTAAAAATAAATAGTATGGGACCGTCGGCAGTTCTTTGCTTTCTTCATTACATGCTTAACCGTCGAAAGTTAGTCCTCTTTGTAGTGCTGTTACCCGGCCTGCTGGTAGCCGAGCAAATTCACCTGAAGGATGGATCGGTCGTTGAAGGAACCATTCTGCAACAGAGCAGAACGAGCATTCAGATTCGCACCATCGACGGGGTGAAAACCATATCAAAAGACGATATCAGAAGGATTGACTACGGGAAGGAGGCTAAGGCCGAACAGCAACGCAAAGAGGCCGAAAGGATTAAAGAAGCTGAGCGACAGAAGGAGGCGGAGCGAGCGAAAGAACGGGAACGTCAGGAAGAGCTGAAGCGTGAGACCGAGGCGAAGGCTGAAGAGAAACGGGCAGAGGAACAAGAACAGCGACAGAAACTGGAGGAAGCGAAAAAATCGCAACCCGAGAAACCTCGACTCCGGTGGATTGAGCCGGCGGTTTCCATCGGTCGAGGACAATACGGGTCTCATCTGGAAACGGTTTACAGACGCTATCAAACGGGATTGCAGATCCTCTTTCCGGATGATGTGTATGGCTTTTATTCTCCTGAGGCAAGGTGGAATCACGGTGGAGATGCTCATCGAACTCTTTCTCTTCGTGCAGGATGGAAGAACTGGGTCATAGAATTCGAATCGCAGAAGCACCAGGCCTCTGCCGACTTTTTTCAATACCAGACTGCCCAGCCGTACATTCCGGGAGGCGATACCGTTTTTGATTATCTTTACTACGCACGTGTGGACGGAATTAAAGAAAGCAATTCCATGCTACGATTCGGCTATCGCTTTTTCCACAGCGAGAATTTTGGGCTGACCGGACTGCTTGGAGCACGAAGCCTATCGGGTGACGCCACGTATTACTATAGCGGGCAGATGCGCAGCCTTTATCCTGATAACAGTGAAGCAACCGACTCATTGAACCCTGTTCCTTCTACCCTGGGATTGTTCGGGAACGGCCCCGAAGTTACTCTTGAATCGTCCTGGACATCGAATAGGTTAATTCTTGTCGGGCGAGCTTCTATCTCTGTCCAGGACATCCGATCTAAGATCGTCGAGATGTACATCATGTCTGACGATACGGGCGACAATTTTTCTGCGTCAGGCGAAAAGCACCGCTTTCGCGTTCGAGGCTACGAGTATTCTCTTCGAGCTGCCTATCGTACTGTCTGGAACGTTGAGCTCTTCGTCGCCTACCATGTTTCGCAAACGAGGTGGGAGTTGAGAAGAGTTCGCGAGTCGTTTTCGATATTCTATAACGGGACTTTCAATGAGTGGTACAGCCTTCCGGCTGAGAAATTTCTTGGCGCGAAGGATCTCTCGCCTGCTCTGAACCGACATTCGTCAGGCGGTCAGGTCCAGCTCATTGAGGCGGGAGTCAGTCGGCGCTTCTGGTTTTAAAAGCACAGGTTTTCCCTTGACACATCATATGTTCGGGCAATCAAAGCCCTATGTCAAAGTTGCGTCTCGTTATCCTTGTTCTATTTCTAAGTTCTCCTCTGCTCGCTGAACGGATCTTCTTGAAGAACGGAACAGTCGTCGACGGCGTGATTATTCAGCAGAGCCGAACGGCTGTTCAGGTCCGCACCGTAGATGGTCGCGTTTTGACGCTTGAGAAGGATGCTATTCGAAAGATAGACTATGCCTTCGATCCGCAAAAGGAAGCACAGAAGCAAGCCGAGGAAAAAAAGCGCAAGGAACTGGCAGAGCAAGAAAAACGGCGACTTGAGGCTGAAAAGAAAGCCGAACAGGATCGTGAAAAGACAGCCCGCGAGAAAATCGCAAAAGAAGAACAGGAGCGGCTAGCAAAAGAGCGTCGCGACGCCGAGTCGCGCGAGAGAGAAAAAGGCGGGCGAGAGAATCGTTCGCAGAATTCGCCGCCCTGGTGGATAGAGCCGCTTTTTTCTATTGGAAGCGGGCGTTTTAATTCCGGACTGTCGACGTTTTACTGGGATAACTATCAGGGAACCAGTCTGGGAAATCTCGCTTCACCTACGGGGAATGCTGAAATGCATTTCGAGACGGATTGGAATTATAGCAGCAAGGGAATCTCGCAGCTTGCTCTGCGCGGCGGCTTCAGCCGTTTTATTGGCGAGATCGACGTTCGAAGCTATTCGGCAAAAGTGAGTCTGCTGGATACGGTCGGCGGCGGGGTTCCTGGATTCTCTGCGATCGGTGGGGTGAATGCGGTAACTATGGAGAAGCTTGAAGAGGCACATTCCTCCCTTCGTGCCGGTTGGCAATTCTGGAATTCCGATATTAACGTTATGGCCGTCTATCTCGGGAGCAGATCTCTCCAGGCCACAACAAGCTATTCCTTCATCGGTGGTGCAGAGTATATCTCGGCTGGACCCCCGGTTTCGTTAACCTTCTTTGGTCCAGAATCCGATCTATCCATGAAAGGTTCAGGGCCTGAAATCACACTTGAATACGAAAGACGCTTTCGTGTGCTGCCCGTATCTGTAAAAGGACGTATTACCGCGTTCCAGATGAATCTCACGGCGAAACTTGAAGAACTGGCGATCGGTACAGCAGCGTTTGCAGGCGGCTCTTCTTCTTCTCTCAGCTGGGCGTCGTTTGAGAATTCATACCGTCATCAAGGCTACGCGTTGTCGTTGCGGGGCGATTACAGACTTTCGGGCGGAACGCAGCTTTTCCTTGAGTTATATGCATTGCGATCTGACTCCACTTTGAAAAGCGTCGATTTTCGCTCGTTGCTGGCAGCAGATGAATTCGGCGTCTATCCCGGCGAAGCGCCAGAGGTCTCCGTAGCTTCTCTAATTCTGCTGCCTGCGTTTGAGAAGAAAAAAGGAAATGCCGAGGTTATCCAGACGGTAAGTTTCGGAGCCAGTCACCGTTTCGAGTTCCGGTAAAGAGTGGAAAGGGCTGAAAGGAAGCCGAAATCGCATCCCCACTTTTTCAGCCCGGATACAATAACCGGTCATCGCTTCTTGCGAGCGTAGCCTTCGCCGTGCAGAAGATCGTACTGGATCAAGGCGAAGTCACGCAGCAATCGCGCCTCTTCGTCAGTGGACGGCGGAGTGCCCGTTTCTTCGCGAAGCAGTTCCTCTTTTGCTCTGGCGGCCAGCTCCGGTGTGATGACGGGGATGCGACGTGAAAGCGCCTTTGCATAGCGATGGACGGGTAACGTCTCCAGGCCCGATGCCTCAAGCGCCATTCCGGGAAGATAGTTGGCTCCTATCAGGTCTACTCTTTTCCTTGATGCCGGGCGATTCGTCCAGATCAGGAACGGCGTACGGCGCAGCTTTTCGTTCGTCTGTGTGGCATAGAAGTCGTAACCGCCGGGCAGGTGGTCTCCGAAAGCAAGCACGACAACGCGCTCTTTGCTGTTCTTCAGGGCTTTCGTTAACTGCTTCAGGGCGGCAGAAAGGTCGGCAAGATGGTTCAGGTTGTTTTGCAGACGGATTTTATCCTGAGCGGATACGTCTCCAGTGATTTTGAAGTCGCGTCCCTCGTATTCCTTTTCGTACGGTCCGTGGTTCTGCACGCCGTTGATCAGAATAACGGAACTCTGCCCCGGGCGTATCTCACGTTTCATAAAGCCAAGAGCCTCTTGAATCAGACAGGACTCAGAAGGGCAATTCCATGCTCCTTTGAAATCCTTGCATTCGAAGTCGGTCTGCTCTTTTAAAACGTCAAAGCCGAAACGGGGGAGAATACGGCTGCGATCCCAGAACCATGCGTTATGCGATGTAACAAAGAGGTTGGTGGTCGGTCGGACGTCTTTCACATAGGCGGCCAGTGAAAAGGCCGGGGCGTCGATCGTGCGGTAGGCCGTATCGTCGGCAAGATGGGCGCTCATGCCCGTGAGAAGCTCGAACTCGGCCTGGACGGTAAATCCGCCGAACGTGGGCGAATGCATTTCACCGGAATAGGCGGACTCTCGCTGTAGCTGATGGAATTCGCGAATCGGATCGCTCTGTAACCCAAGCTCCGGAAAGCGAGTGGGATCCCAGAAGCTCTCCATGAGGTAGATGATGATGCGAACGGGCTCCTTCGTCCCCTTTGCGGCTTCTCGACTGTAAGGGGCAAGAATCCGCGCGATCTCCTCTTCGGAATAGCCGGCCGGTCTTCGCGCCTTTTCTTTATTCACCGTTCTGGTAACGTCAGAGGCCAGTGCCGCGAAGAAGCCGTTGTCTTTCATCGAAAGAGCGGCGGAATAGTAATGCTTCTCAAGACGGAAGATTTTTCCCGCGGCGACGTTGATACCCGGAATAAAGAAGATGCCCAGAATACCGGCAGCGACGCCGGCCCAGTTCCAGCGACGTCTGCGAGGAAGCTTCTCGAAACGCTTCTGCAAGTAAATCCAGGCGGGCATAGCGAGGATAGCGATGACGGCCCCGATAATAAAGCTCATCTCGGGCATGTAGCCGTGTTTGAGCACTTCTGGGATCTGATGCAGGTAGAGCAGATTCTGAACGGAAATGGCGTCTCGCAAATGGATGAACTTCGTGTGGTTCGCCTGATGCAGGATAAGGACGACGACGATGGTCAGAAGGACGGCCGTCTGGCTGCGAGCCGCCAGGGCGTAAAAGAGCGCATGCAGGGCGAAAAGAATTAGCAGATTGAGGAGCAGACGCAAGGCGAAGTCAAGCGGATCGACGACACGAAAGAGGCGGTCCAGATCGAGATCAAGCAGATGTGTGAAGAACGGATTATAGCTATAGTATTCAAAATTCGTCTGAACATATATAAAGAGGAAAACCGAAGAAATGATGAATTGTACGGGAACGGGAATCCGCTTTACCGTGCGGGTGAGCAGATGCAGCAGCGCCTTTATTCTGGAGTATGACATGTTGGTTTCGTGACCGTAACGTTTGTGTAAAGCCTATGACCGAAAAAAAATCGGTATGATTGACGACAACCATAAGTTTTTTCCTGATCAAAAGCGCATTTCGAGACCGGCGTTCAACAGGGGCAGGCGCCGGGAGCCGCTGCTTAAATAGTTCGACTCGTATTGAACCTCGGGATTGAACCCCCGCACATAGGGATAGAGAAAGTTGAAATTCTCTTTTTCGGGATTCTGATGTCCGTAGACGTTGATCAGCTCGATGAACCAGTTCGCGTATCCCCACTCGTAGTTGTCGAAATGGTCCAGGCGCACGCTGAGCTGATGCACCGGCTTCAGCCGGGCGCTGTTATAAGCCTCGGAATATTCCGGAATGTACGTCGAAAGGCCGCTGTCGCCGCCGATTCTCTCGGCATCTACGATCGGAGTAAAGGGAACGTTATCGGCGTATTTCCAGTGGCCGCCAAGGCGCCAGTTTGCATTGAAGCCGTAGCGCATGACGATGCTCGCCTGATAGGTGCGGTCAAGGTCATAGAGTTCTTCGCGGTCGTTATCGTAGAGCCACTCTTCGTGCCCGTCATCATATTGCAGATACTGTAAAGGACCGAAGCGGTGATAGAAGAAGAGCGTTTTCCCGACGGTGCGGCGGTTGAATTCCGTTCTCTCGTCCTCTGTGAGTCGGGGCTGGTGGTTGTTGCGCTTCGTCCATGAAGCCGTAAAGCTGAGCCAGCCTGAAAACCCCCGGCCACTCCTTTCGGCCTTCTTGATGAGGAAGAGTTCGATGCCGTGACTACCTCCACTGCCTTCGTTTGAATAGAAAAGCGGCCGGGCCTCCAGCGGAGTTTCGATAATCGAATCAAGGCGTTCGACTAAATCTCTCTTATTCGTTCGCGGTGAAAAAGGGCGATGATTCCATTCGTCTTCAACGACCAGATTACGATAGGTATTATGGTACCCTTCGATTCGTATCATCAAGGATCGGCCGATCTGCTGCTCGATGCCGCCGGCAGCATGATCGGATTCTTCCATAAGTAGATAGGGGTTGCCCGATTCAAACGATATCTGCTCCAGACCTCCTGGAGGAGCGAAGTGACGTGAGGCCGATGCAAGTACCCGTGTTTTTGTCTGCTCAAAGAGGTATTCGACGCCCAGTCGCGGCCCGCTTCCATGATCACGCGACAGCGAATAATAATCGGAGCGGATACCTGGGGTTATCCGGAATCCGCCATAGAGGATTTCAGCTTCGGCAAAAGCCGAGCTTGTGAAATAAAATGTTCGATCGCCGTCATAAAGAGCGCGAAAGGTACGGTTTTCGCTTATCAGGCGATTGATCGTATCGATGAAAGACGGAGTATTCGGATTCGCAGACGAACTCTCGGTCAGATTCTGCATCGAAAGCTCCCAATCATACTGGCGATATTCCGATCCTGCGCGAAGAAAAAGATGCTTTTTGACCGCCTCCGCCTCCAGTTCATAAAAGGCCTGCTTCTCAAGGCGATTATCGAGGATTTCGAAATTAAAGATCCTCTCTCCCGTAAATGGAGAGCGAAAATCGAGCTCGAATTGCTCACGAAAGCGATTGATCTGCCCCTGAACCGTTTGAGAGAGGCGGCCCGTGTCGAGATGCCAGCGCAATCCGCCTGTATGAAACTGACGGTCCACGCCCACCGGCGGCCGCGTATCGGTGTTTGAGTTGTAGTTATTCAGACCGGAGCCCGGATTGAGCAGGGAAAGCAGGGCCGCATCGCGCTCTTTATCGGCCTGCGCCACCGCCTGTGTATAACGCAGACGATCACGGGCGCCTGCATAGAGCAGGCTGATTTCATGTGCGGTCGTTTTCATGCCGATCTTGAACTGACCGTCGGCGTAGTCTGCGAACTTTGCATTCGGGGGAATCGTCTGCGGAGCCGTCTGTAACAGTACGTAATTCGGGTATGACTTTCGAGCCGCTCCGGCGAAGTAGATTTTCACTCCTTCGCTATCATAAAGAGGAGCCTCATAGTGTGCATCCGAAAGAAAAAAGGCCAGGTTGAAATGCCCCGAAGGCTTCGTAATCGTTTCGGCGTCTGGTGCGCGAATGGCGACAATACCGCCTGTTGCCAGGCCGTAGCGAGCCGGAAAGGCTCCCGTATAAACGTCGATGCCCTGAATGAAGTCGTTATTCACGACGCTTGCCTGATCGCCCAGATGAAAGGGATACGGTAGTAGAAAGCCGTCGAGAAAGAAGCGGCTTCCCCTTGCGCTTGAGCCGCGAAGAACGACCGAACCGTTCGTTGAGTTCGAATAAGGCGGACCGATCGATATGCCGGCGGCCTTCAGCTGAGACGTAAGGTTAGCCGTCGGCGATACTCCGACAGGCGTCGCCGGGCTGACGCCTGGAAGCGACTGAACCGCTTTTAAGGAGTCGCCGTAAACTCCTGGAAAGCGACGCAGTTCTTCTTTATCAAGGGAGTAGCGCGATAGACGCGTGCGATCTCTGTTGCCGAGAACAAAGAAGCCATCCTCTGAAGCGACCTCTTCGCGCAGGGTAATCTGTAAGAAGGCTCCGGGTCTGATCTCCCGGCGAAGGCTCTGCATGCCGCCCGGCGTGTAGACGCGCAACGTATAGAATCCCGAAGCGGGAACAGCGATGGCGAATCGACCTCCAGAGTCGGTCGTTGCCGACGATCGACTCTCTTCGACGACGATGCGAGCGTCGACAAGCGGACGGCCGTTCAGCGTGATGGCTCCCGAAACGGCAACCTCGGCCAGAAGCGCTCCGGGAATAAGCAGCGAAACAGGAGTGGCAAGTAAGAGAAGAAAGGCGCTCAGGCGCATGCTCTTTCGTCGCGCAGGCTCTGTTCCTGTCCTGCATTTTTCTGTCGACTGAGAGCCGGTTCCAGAGGAGTTTCAGCGCATGCGACTGATTCCCTGCCAGCCGGGCCCTGGCGGCTCACGCAGCAGTTTATTGCAGCGGCGCAGAAAGGTTTCGTAAAGGGAGTCCTCTGCGTCGTCATCATGCAATCGCTCAAAAATTGCACGCGCTTCGAGAAAGTTGCCCGTTCGATACAGTTCAAGCCCCTGTTTATAAACAGGAAGCAATTCCAGTTTGCGATTTCTGCAATCATCTACGTCGCAATCAAAGACCTCAAATATCTGGATGGCGGATCGGCGCCCCTTAAGGCGAACAAGATCGACTTCGCGAAAAGAGAATTGTTCCGGATTCTTTAGATGAGAGCAGACATCGCCCGTAACGAGAACGGGGATGCGGAATACTTTTGTCAGCGATTCCAGCCTGGAGGCGACGTTAACCGTGTCGCCGATGACCGTTGTGTCGAGTCGTTTGCGTGATCCTACCGTTCCGAGCATCGTCTCGCCCGTATGCAAACCGATTCCCATCTCGATCGGGCGCAGGCTTTCCGCTGCACGATCCCTGTTGTATTCCCGAAGAAGACGCCGCATCTCAACCGCCGATTTCACGGCAAGATCGGGATCGCCGGCGTAAAGCGCCATAACGGCGTCGCCGATGTATTTATCGATGAATCCGCCATGGCGGTCGATGGCCTGACTCACTCTATCAAGATAGGTATTCAAGAAGCGAAAGGTCTCTTCGGGATCCATCTGTTCTGATAGTCCGGTGAAGTTACGGATGTCGCTGAAAAGAACGACGAGTCGCTTCTTTGTTGCGTCGCCAAGATTGACGTCGAGAATATCGGATCTCTCCAGATGCTGTAAAAACTCTCCCGGTACAAAGCGTGCAAACGATTCAAGCATTCGCTGTCTCGATTCGAGAATCTCGATCTGCGCCTGCTGCTTTTCGTTCTGTAGAATGTTGATCCGGTCTGCAAGACCGAAGGAAAGCAGAACGACCTCGAGAGCAGAGCCTATCTGCATGGACCAGTTTGTGAGAAAGTTAGCCGGTAGAATTCCGAATGTTTTGAGCGCGAAAAGAATCATACCGACGAGAAGCGTGAACCAGGCAAGAATATAATAGTATGCGGGACGGAAACGCCGGGCGGTCTGCACTACGCCGGCGGCGATGGCGACGGCGGAACCGATTATCGAAAGAAGCGTCGTTATACGGATGGCAAGGGCATAGTCGACAAGCAGGCTGAACAGCGATGCGGCAATGGCGATGATGATCAGAGCGTTGAATATGCGATAGAAGATCGGCATCGAGCTCGAAATTCGCAGGTATTTTCTTCCGAACATCAATCCCCATATACTCGAGAATCCGATAAAAAACGGAAGACTGTTGTTACCCCACCAAATCCAGTTCGGCCAAAGGTATTGAAAGGCCAGACCGTTCAGCGTGAACATGAAAAGCAAGAATCCGGCCACGAAAAGAATATAGTATAGATAGCTGCGATCTCGAATGCTTGCGAAGATGAAAAGGTTATACAGAGCCATGGCGATCATGACGCCCGCATAGGCCCCGAGCAGCGTTTTCTCCGTATCGATTTTCTGTACGAGAAGGCCGTCAGACCAGGCCTGTACGGGAAGATTCATCGAGCTGGAAGTGGCGACGCGCAGGTAATAGATCTGTGTGGATCGGGGCCGTTCGTGCAGCGGGAACAGGAAATTGCGATAGGGAATCAGTCGATCGTAAAAGGGACGGTGATCGCCAAGGACGATTCTTTCGAAACCGCCGTCGTGCTTCTTGAACAGCGTGATCTCATCGAGCATCGGATAAGCGAGTTCGAGCTTCCAGTCCATCGCTCGATCCTCTTCATTGTTAACCTCGAATCGAATCCACCAGACCGAATCCGTAAAACCGAATCCCGGTGCATTGATATCGGTCGAGATAAAGGCTTTATCATGGAGTCCGGCATCGATCTCTTCGACGGTAAACGTGCCGTTCGTATCTTCAAGCAGTTGAGCGCGAGGAGCAAGAAAAAGACCGTCCATGTCGCGACTGAGCAAGAAAGGGGCGGCATTCAGATCCGGCGACAGCATTGCTATGGGAAGCAGCAACGCCATCAGTTTGAGAGCCGGTCTCAGAAAGAAGATGGATGGAGCGTTGCTGGAGTAAATGGAGACATTCATACAAAAGGCCTGCAAGGAATGTGGCAATGTCTTTTGTCGTTTTCCGCCAGGCAAGCAAAGATTTTGAAAATCACTGGAGATTGGTTCTGACTGTCATGAAGAGGCAGGTAAGAACTTTAACATCGATTCCATCGGGTCTGGCGCAGGGATAGTTTGGAAAGCGTGAAATAAAAAGCCGCCTCGAAAGGCGGCCTGAAAACGCATCGCTCCCCTTTAACAAAGCGCAGGGAGGCTGTTCGGATTCTCAATGGAATTCGCGCTGCGGCTCAGAAAGCGGAGTGGGCTTGTAACGCTTCATGTAGAAGTTCAGGTAGTTCCCGATCACGCGGCGGCTTTCGCCGGGAAGGATAACCTGCGAGATAGAACCCAGCGCAAGCGCCTCTTTCGGATTCATCAGATCCTCTTCATACTTATCAGAGAGCTGCTTCGAGATCTGATCGACAAGCTTCTTCGCTTCATCGTTTTTGCCTGCGGCCTGCAGTTTCTTCGCCTCGGCTCGGGCGGCGCGAAGCTCGTCTTTGTAGACGAATTCTTTACCTGCCGGGCCCATCACGGCGACGCGTGCCGTCGGGAACGTGAAGACCATATCGGCGCCGACATGATAGGAGTTGAAGGTTGCATAGGCGCCGCCGAAGGCGTTACGCACGATGACGAGAAAACGCGGCGTACGCAGATCGATGATGGAGTCGAGCAGAGCGCGTCCGGCCTGGACGATACCACCCGATTCCTGCTCCCGGCCGGGAAGGAAGCCCGTCGTATCTTCGAAGAAGATCATCGGAATGTTATACAGGTTGCAGAACCTGGTGAAACGAGCGCCTTTCAGGGCGGCGTTGATATCGATCTGCCCTGAGGCGACGGCGGAGTTATTCGCCATGATACCGACCACATGTCCACCGATACGACCGAAGGCCGTGATCAGGTTGCGCGCACGCGTCTTCTGCAATTCAAAGAATTCGCCGTGGTCGACGATGTTCTGGATCAGAAGCGTCATATCAAAAGGCGTGTTGAAGCCCGTCGGCGAATTGAACGTTTTACGGAAGAGGATCTCTTCTTCATACATATAACGATCGATGGAGTCGCTCGTCGAATGGAAGGGCGCCAGGCTGTGGTTGTTGTCGGGAATATAGTTGAGCAGACGAAGCGCCCGGCGCAGTGCGGATAACTCATCGTTTGCGATGATGTCGACGACGCCGCTCTGACTGTGCACGGACGGACCGCCGAGCTCGTCGGGCGTGACCTCTTCGCCAAGCACGTCTTTCACGACCTGGGGGCCGGTCAGTCCGAAGAACGTCTCCTGAGGCTGGATCATAAACGATCCCTGACGCGGAAGATACGAACCGCCGCCGGCGTTGAATCCGAACATCATCATGATGCTGGGTACGACGCCCGAGATTTTGCGCAGAGCACAGAAGGCCTCGGAGTATCCGTCAAGGCCGCCGACGCCGGCGGGTACATAGGCGCCGGCCGAGTCGTTCATGCCGATGAGCGGAATACCCTTTTCACCGGCCATGTAGATCAGCCGGGCGAGCTTGCCTCCGTTTGTCGCATCCATCGAGCCGGCACGGTTGGTGAAGTCGTGACCGTAAAGCGCCACATCGCGGCCGTCGATGTTCAGGATGGCCGTCACAAGGCCGGCGCCGTCCAGATGCGGGCCCCAGTTCTGAAACAGGTAGTGCGGCCGCTCTTTTGTAAGCACCTGGATGCGCTCGAAGACGGTCATCCGATTCTTGGAGTGCTGCACCTGAATGCGCGAAGGACCACCGCCGCGCAGAGGTTTTTCGATCAGGTCTTTGCCCATATCGAGCGTGCGGTCATACGGCGTTGCCGGAGGAGCGGGCGGTTCTTCAGGACGGAAGGGGTTTTTCAGTGATAATGTCATGGTGACGAAAGGATTTCGAAGGCGGGCGTCGCTGTAAAGCCAGAAATCAAAGAATGGTGGCTCGCCTGCGATGCTCGGGGCATCGCAGGAAAGGCGGCAACTATCCCGGCGTTACGGTTATGTCTACAGGCACCGTCCGGTTTTCGTTGTCAACACGCGAACCCGTGACGAAGATCAGTAATGATGTTCCGTCACTATTCACACTGTAGTTCGTAACGGGCCATAAATAATCACCGATCCCGTCGCCCGTTGTATCGAGGGCGATATAGAGCTTTTCCTGCTGTGCGTTGTTCGGCCTGACGACGAGAGGCAGGTCGATGAACGTGAATCCGGTTACGGGTTCTGGAGGTGATTTGGCTACCTGTCCTCCGCCGTAGTCCACATAGACCCACGCCGTCCATCTGTCTTCTGGCAACTCTCCTTCTCCAGGGACGAACGGGCTTACATTAAGAATAGCCGTAACGTTGTAGTAGAAGCCGTCAACGGCCGGCACATTGTTGTCCAGTAGCATTTCTACGGTCGTCGAGACGTTGTCTCCATCTGCATAATGTACATGTACACCAAAGCGCATATAGCCATAGGCCTCCCAGGTTTGTGCTGATCTGAAGGAGGGAGCGAATTTTCTGCCATAGAGCGTAAATGACTTCTTTGGAACTGAATCGTTATAGAACGTGAATATCTTATCCGAAATACCGTCGTATTTTGTCATGACGAGGCCCGTTCCATCTCGCTTCTCGAAGCGAGGAACGATCAGCACCTCACGAATGATGCGATCGGTAGAAACTGGCTGTACGGTACAGCTGATATCGAACTGTGAAGGGGCAGCTAAAAACTGCTTGCGTGAGAATTTCGAAGGGCATTGCACCGCGAAGCTGCTGTCTGCAATATTCTGAGTGCGGAAGGTGTTGTTGAAGGTGGTTGCAAGCGAATTCCCGGCCATATCCTTTAAGTCCCTGGTGACTCTTACAGCGTAAATGACGTTGCTCTGAAGATCCTGTATCGGCTTCAATGAAAGGCTCTGTATGCCGTTCAATCCGTCCGGGTTTGGATCATCGAAAGCCACGCAGGTTTCAAATCCGTCGTTCGAAAGCAGTATTGCCCCGACGCATGCAGTTCCGTTCCTGTTGACCTCGATGGTCGATGCGTCTATCAACTCTGCGAATTGAAAGCTGATGCCGGCGTTCAGAGGGACGTGCGCGGCGTTATACGAAGGACTGCTTGATTGAATATAGGGGGCCTTCGTATCAGGTTCTGCGGGGTCCTCAATCGGTCCCTGATGCGATGCGGGATTACTGCCGCCAAGTAAGCCGAGCAGGCTGCTGTCTTCACTGCCTCGTTCAAGGCAGCTCGATAGTATCAATATCGAAGTTACAAAAAGGCGTCTGAACTGTTTCATGGTTTACTCCTTGTTCTGACGCAATATACACCCTGATTGGAATCTTTTGCAAACCCGCATGTAACGAAATTGCCGGGCGGCAGCATTACACGTGTCATGTTTTTCGTTTTCGGGCGTCGAAGGCTCCAAGCCTGGCTGTGTTTCGTGACGAAAGTATCGCAGGGGCATCCTGACCTTGAAAAGCCGTTGAGACCGGCTCTGAGCCGTGAAGGCTATACTCCGCCCTCAGAGGTGATTGTTCGATGCCTGCTACGGGCCTTTTTCGAGTTGGCGCGGTGTATCGGCTGCCAGGTTTTCGCGCTGTTTGCGTTTACCAAGAAGGACCGTTAGTCGCTGAAGCTGATCCTTGCTGCCCGACGTATTTTCAGGGAGCACTTTAGCGTAGATGTTCTTCAGATGGTTGCGAAGAGTTCCATCCGATACGTTGAGAACGAGGCGGATAAACGATCGACTGTGCCCCTCTGCAATGAGTTCACAGATCCGCAACTCCTGCTTTGAAAGACCGAAGCCGTCCAGGTCCAGTCTGACGTCGGGGACCGGGGAGTTGTCTCGCGTTTCGAGCCATGACAGCAGCGAAAATGCCGCAATGCCCAGTGCAGTCGAAACGATGGAAAGAACCCACGGTCCGGATTCCCAATGCTGAAGAAACGGCCAGAGAAAGGATGCACCCAGCAATCCGACTGCGCCGGCAATAAGGGCGTGGCTCAGATTCCGCAAGAAGCCGGGACGCCCTGCGCTGAAGCGGTTCACGTAAATCGCGAAGAGTACGGATAGAATACCGTCGACGACAGGGTGCAATGGCGGAATACTGAAGCCTGACATCGGAAGGAAATTTGAAAAAAGAGCTGCCCACCACGTGAGAACTGCGATGACGAATACCCTTCGGTTAAAGAAGGAATTCCACTGTATCGGCTTCCAGAGCAGAAACAGAGATACGAGAATTGCGACGACATGAACCGTAGAGGCGAATACCCCACCTTTCAGTGTGAGGATGGGAGCGTACCCGAAATTCATCCGCTGAAATTGGATGATGAACCACTCCGGAACGCTGGTGGAAAAAAGGTCGGCAAAAAGCGCCAGCAGAAGAACGCCGAGAGTCCATCGGTTGACCAGCGGACGGCCCGCTGCATAAGAGCTGAGCGCAACAAGGATGGGAGCCGTGCTGAAAAAGCTATGGCATTGCAGCGACCAGAAGATGCGAACCAGTTCTTCCGTTGGCGCCCAGCACATCAGCGCCGTCAGAGCATTCTGTATTCCGACGGCGAAGTAGAAAATGCTCAACAACCGATGAAAGCGCAGATCCCGACGCAGATTCTCGATCAGGCAGCTGAGGTTGGCGACTGCAGCCAATCCGGGGATGATAAAGAAGAACTGCAACAAAGGTTTCTCCAGTGATCACGGCTTTTATGATCTACCGGTCGTCTCTGTAAATAAAAGTTTTCAGATTGTTTGTCCCGGAGGCGATTCGACTATCGTTAGCCCTGAATTGAAGCCATGACCTTCAATTCAGCGGCTCTCTAACAAGCCGCTGATAGATCACTCCCGTCGGCAAGACCTTTGAATGCGTCAGCTTCAGATTCAATCGCTTGCCTGGCGGGAAGATCGTCTTGCCGCTGCCGAGCACAAGCGGGTACAGATGCAGATGAAATTCATCGACAAGATCGTGTTTGATGAGGCTCTGAATCAAAACGCTGCTTCCATCAGAGAGTATGTTCTTTCCGGGTTGAGTTTTAAGCTTGCGGACCTCGTCGATGAAATTGGCGCCGATCCGTTCGGAGTTGCGCCACGCATCGGCGGATTTCAGCGTCGTCGAGACGACATACTTCTTAATGCCGTTCAGAGCATCGGCGAAAGGATCATCCTTCATCGGCTCAAAGGCCGCGCCATGGATCTGCCAGGTCTTGCGCCCGAGTAGCAGCGCATCGGCGGTGGAGAAGGTTTCAAAGAAATGGGCGCCGATATCGTCATGCCAGTAGGGCAGGGTCCAGCTACCGTGAGTAAAGCCGCCGTCCCTATCCTCGTCTTCGCCGCCGGGCGCCTGGATCACTCCGTCCAGTGTGATGAATTCCGCTACAATGATCTTTCGCATACAGGGCTCCGTGCACTAAAGAAAAGTCCCGCAGTCAGGATGAGGCAAGAAGGAAATTTCCTTCGGATGAAGAAGGCCTCAAAGTCCTTCAGTTCGATCTCACAAGATCACTCCCTGTTTCGTATTCATGGTTTTCGAGCTTACCCAGTACCATATCGATGACCCATTTTTGTGCCGGGTCACCCGGAGCGTAATTCTGTAACGTACGGATTACCGTGACTGGCTGGATCTTCATCGCATTTACGAAGCGATATCGCACGACCTGGAACTTTACGTCCGGATGCATGAGAATGGTGGCAGTCATATTCATGGAGACGAAGGCTGCATTTGCTTTTGTCGAAAGCACCATCACCTGTGAGATCTTCTTTTCACCGACAGGCGTTTGTATCGTTTCTTCGAAAGGCTTCTCCGTGACGACAAGCTGCGGATTCTCAACATAGAAGTGATCGCCTGGCCCGGCAACCTGCATAGGAAACCTTTTTCCAGTTTCTTTATCGAAGACGTAGGCTTCTTGACAGTATCCTGTCGTGGTCACAAAGCACGAGATGACGATATCCTCGAGGGTTTTCGCAGCAGCAGGGTTATCGTTCACAACTTTCAAAAATATGTTAGCTACTTCGTAAAGATTACCTTTCTGTGAAAGAACCTCCGTTCTCGTTCGGGAACCGTCAATTACCTGATACTCGGCAAAATCACCGACTCTCGGGTTCTTGTGAATCGGGAACCAGTTTGGAGCCCGGGAATCTGTTTGCATAATTTGCAACATCATCGCTTTCACAGCGGCCGGATCGGCTGAGACGCATCCGGTCAGGCTCAGAGCTGAGAATAAAACAGGCAATAGAGATCGAAAGAAAACGTATTTCATTGCAGAATTATCCGTTAGTGAAGTCAGAATATGGAGTCAGAATACTGTTATCTGTCAAGCCGGAAAGTCCGTCCGCAGCGAGCCGGGCACCCTTTCGCTTTTCTGCTTTTCTTTATGGCGGCCGGGTAAATACAGAGCCATGGGTATGTCAGACATGATGAAAAACCTCGGCAATCTGAAGCAGCAGATGGGCCAGCTGAAAGAGAAGGTCGAGCAGATTACGGCTGAGGCCGATGCCGGCGGCGGCATGGTGAAGGCCGTGGCGAATGGCGAAGGTCGCCTGATCTCGCTGAAGCTTGATCCGAAGCTGATGAATGAAAAGGACCGCGAGATGGCCGAAGATCTGATCGTTACGGCCATCAACAAGGCCGCCGACAAGGCTCGCAAACAGGCCGAGAAAGAGATGAAAAGTCTGATGGGCATTCCCGGCATGGATAAGCTTTTTCGCTGAGTATGTCTTTTCCCGAACTTGAGCATTTCGTTCGTGTACTCAGTTCGCTGCCGGGCATCGGTTCACGAAGCGCCCGGCGCATCGCATTCTACCTCTTAAAGAGTGATCTGCGCGAAACCGAAGATCTTGCCGAGACGATGCTTGATCTGCGTCGTCGTGTGCGGTTCTGTTCGTTATGCGGAGGGCTTTCGACGGGCGACCTGTGCACGATCTGTTCTGATCCGACACGCGATCGCTCGCAGCTCTGCATTGTCGAAGAGCCGTCCGATATCTTTGCCATCGAAGGAACGGGGGAGTATAAAGGACTCTACCATGTCTTGATGGGCGCTCTTTCGCCACTTGACGGCATCGGCCCCGAAGAGCTGCGCATCAAAGAGCTGGCGCACCGACTCGATACCGAGCGCTTCTCTGAGTGGTTCGTGGCCACAAATCCGACGCTGGAAGGCGATGCCACGGCCTCCTATCTATCAGATAGATTCAAGCGCGATACGATTCGTTTTACCCGCATCTCACATGGTATACCGACGGGCACAGGCATTGAGTTCGCCGATAAATCGACGCTGGCTCGCAGTATCAGAGAAAGGAAGACCCTGAGCTGACGCCCGGGGTCTTTTCGTTTTCAGACTCAAACGCATCCTGAGTTTCAGGATCGGTGGCTTTTTGTATCGAGTTATTTCGAAGGCGGAAGCAGCACTCCGTCAATGATGTGGATCACGCCATTCGACGCCTTCACCGACGCCACGATGTTCGCTCCGTTAACCGTCGCCTTTCCGTCTTTCAGACGAATGGTCACGTCCTTGCCGTTTGCCTGGTTCAGTACCATGCCATCGGTGAAATAATCGGCCTGCACACCGCCGACATACACATGATACTCAAGGATGTCTTTCAGCTCGGCCTTCTTCTTCAAGAGACCTTCGACCGTTCCTGGAGGAAGTTTCTGGAAAGCCGCATCGGTCGGAGCAAAGACCGTGAAAGGTCCGGGATTGGCGAGCGAGTCGGCAAGACCTGCTGCCTTCACGGCGGTAACGAGAGTTGTGTGGTCTTTTGAACCGACTGCGATCTGCAAAACGTTCGGTTGTGAATTCTTATCCTGAACCGACGCCATGCCGCCGCTCGGTGCCGTTGCGTCAGACGATGAGTCGCTGCACGCTACCGTACCGCCGAGCAACCCGGTCGTGATTACGGCCAGCAGAGCCGCCCGTCCTGTGATCTTTCCGATTCTGTCAAACTGCCTGTTCATAATCCCTCCTGCTCCGTTGTCAGAGCAATGTTTTCTTTTTCAGACCCGATCTCAAAACCCTCCTGTGGCTTCTGAGACTCAAGATGACCTGCATCCCGGTCTGCGCAATCCCACCTGCGAGCAAGATTGCTATTTAGTACTTTCGAATATTCAATACACTCTTTTCCGTTCCTGTCGATTCTTTTTCGATTCGCTGACTTCGATTTTTTGCAACTCGGCCGTCAGGGTCGGTTCTTCTCAAATGTTAGCGGGCCAGAAAGGCCTCAAAAAGTGATAAGGAGGAGCGATATGTCTCTTCGTGAAGTGAACTGGAGCACGGCTCTCTATATTGTAATCAGCCCCTTTGCCGCCATAGCTGCGTTTGTGTATCTGTATATGACGTCGGGTTTTACCTATCAGACGCTGCTTCTGGCATTCTTTATGTGGTGGGCGACCGGCCTCAGCATCACGGCAGGCTATCATCGCCTGTTCTCTCATCGTAGCTATGAGGCTTCAAAGGCCGTGAAGTGGTTCTTTACGTTCTTCGGAGCGGCCGCCCTTGAGATGAGCGTCATCGAATGGGCCTATGATCATCGCAATCATCATCGCTACGAAGATAAGGATCGTGATCCGTATAACATCCGTCGCGGATTCTTCTTCGCTCATATGGGATGGCTTTTCAGAAAGCGCGGTACGGGCGATCGTGAGCTCGTCGACCTGAACGGTGTGAAAGATCTCTGGGCCGATCCGTTCATTCGCTTTCAACATAAATACTATATGCCTTTCGCTCTTTTTGTAAGCTTCGTATTCCCCGGTCTTGTGGCGCTGCTCTGGAGCGATTTCTGGGGAGGCGTTCTTGTCGCCGGTCTGATCCGCAACGTGCTTGTATTGCAGGGAACGTTCTGCATCAACTCCGTCTGCCATACGATCGGCAAGCAGCCGTATTCCGACGCCCATACGTCGCGGGATCATTGGTTATCCGCTCTGCTGACTTTTGGAGAAGGATATCACAATTTTCATCATGAGTTTCCGGGTGATTACCGTAACGGCATCCGCGCCTTTCATTTTGATCCGACAAAATGGCTGATCTGGAGCCTTGCAAAACTCGGCCAGGCCGGCGAATTGAAGCGCGTGCCCGATGAAAAGATCCTCGAAGCGAAGGTGCGCATGACCGAGAAGCGACTTGCAGAGAAGGGAACGAATCTGTCGGAGCAGGCGCTGATCGCAGCGCGTGCGAACTTTCAATCGGTCGTTACGCGGATGAAGGTGCTGCGCGCCTCTTATGAGGCCGCTCGCAAAAAGCAGGAAGAAGAAGGCAGCACGATCCAGGAACAGATCGAGCAAACCCGTGAAGAGCTGCTCGACGCCTACCGGTATCATAAATCGGTCAGCAAGACGGCGATCGTCTAACGATCGAGAGATGCTGAAGCGTTACTGCTTCAGCATCTCTTTCAGCCCTTCCAGCGTCAGTCCATAGATAGGATGCGGCGCCATTCCCCAGATCTTCCGGTAGGCATGCAGGAAGCTGCGATGATGGATCTCATGCTCGGGGGCGAGCATGAGCCAGCGCGAAAGCATGATAGAGTCGCCTGTCGGGCCGACAATCTCGGCGGCTAACTCCGCCTCACCGAGTCCGCTCCAGTAATCTTCGTTTTGCTTGCGGATCTGCGCGGCAAATTCAAGAGCCGCTACAAGCGTAGATTGCTGTTCGGGCATCGGCTGCGGAAGAGGGCCGGCCTTTCCCGTTTTCAGGGCCGATCCCCAGAGCGCCTGCTCCGTCTGTGCTATGTGTATCATGATGTCGATGGGACTCATGCCTTCGCCGAGCCGCCATTGCTCTTTATCGGCCGGAATCTGCGCCAGTACGTCAAGTGTGCGTTTGCGAACGCCTTTCATATATCCGGTGAATTTTTTACCGTCTCGAATCTCCATGTGAATCCCTTCCTGAACAGGTTAACGCCGGCGTGCACCTTTCTACGCATCGGCCCCGGCTCTTATGTTTTTCTATAATAAGCGATAAGATCGGTGCTGACGGTCGGACCGCCCAGCCGGCTGAGTATGGTTGCGATCTGTCCGCGATGATACATTCCATGCAGAGCGACATGCATGAGCATCTCGCGTAGCGTGCTTTGAAAGGGGGCGCCGCCGAGAGATTTATAGTCTATAAGCCTATCAAGCGCTGGCGCGTTAGAGCCTCTCTCCCCTCCTTCGCTTACAGCTGCGAAGAGTCGGTCATACCGCCCATCGATCTCAACCCATCGTGCCTTCAGGGCAGAGCGATCCGGCACGTCTTCTTCAGAGAGCATGCCGGTCGCTGAACGTGACGGGGCGTCGAATCCGATGCGGTCGATCCATACCAGCTCGGCGCTCATGATATGCACGAACTTTGCCCGGATGGTTCCCAGGTCAGCGACGGGCCTTGTGAAAGGATCATCCCTGTCGACCGCCGGAATCGCCTCAAGCAGACGTTCGCGGGCCCAGCGCCCGAATTGATGGAGCTCGATGATTTGCTGCGCGCTCATAGTGATGCTCTACCGGCCTGCGTGGAACTGGCAAGCACTTCGCTTTTCTTTCGCGGTGATGCGGGCAGCATGCCCGATACAGCGGTCGAAAGGCGGCGTACCCCATCGACGATGACGTCGGGCGCGCTGTTTGTGAAGTTCAGCCGCATCGTCTCTGTATCGGGGTTATGTGCGTAGAAGCTTGTTCCCGGAACATAGGCCACACCGGCTTCAAGCACATCGCGAAAGATTCCGGCCGTGTCGATGCCGGGCAGTCTGACCCAATGGAACATGCCGCCCTGCGGATCTGTGAACTCGGCCTGCGGCAGGAATGTGCGCAGTGCGTCGCTCATAGCATCGCGTCTTTCCCTGTAACACCGGCGCAGCTCGGCCAGTCGATTGTTCAAAGATCGGCTGGATAGATAGTTATACAGGACGATCTGATTGAAGGAGCTTGTGTGAAGATCGGTGGCCTGTTTGGCGACAAGTAGCTTATCGATGAGACGTCTGTCGGCGCGAATCCAGCCGAGGCGCATACCGGGAGCGACAATTTTAGAGAACGAGCCGAGGCTGATCGAAGGACCGTCGTAAAGAGCGGCCAGAGCGGGCAGCGCCTCTCGATCTTTGTAGTATAACTCCCGATACGGTTCATCTTCTACAAGAAGCGTTTGCTCGCGACGAAGAATCTCAACTATTGCCCTTCGTTTTGGCATGGAGTAATAGACTCCCGATGGGTTCTGGAATTCGGGCACGCAGTAAAAGAGTCGTGCCCCTTTCACACCTCTCTCCAGAGACGTGAGCTCCGGCCCGTCGGGCTGAAGCGTCGTTTCGCGAATCTCAGGTGCTGACAGAGCAAAGGCCTGAAGCGCCCCCAGATAGGCCGGACGCTCAAAAAGTACGGGCGTTCCCGGGTCGATGAAGGCCTTGGCGATCAGATCAAGGGCCTGTTGCGAGCCCGCTGTGATGATGATCTCATCGACACGGGTATGCATGCCGCGTCTTTCGTAGTCGTCGACGATCCACTGTCGCAGTGCAGTATAGCCTTCCGTCGTCGAATATTGAAGGGCCCGACTGCCTTCCTCACTCAGAGCCGTCTGTGCGGCCAGAGCGATCTCTTCGACGGGAAAGAGAGACGGTTCGGGTAACCCTCCGGCAAAGGAGATGATGTCGCTGTTTTGCGTTACCGTGAGCATCTCTCGTATAAAAGATCGGGGCGTGTTCAGAATACGTTCTGAAAAGAGATGGTGAAACGAATCGTGCGTACAGTCAGACATGGATAGAACCCTCAAGAAAAAGATGACACCGTCCTCCTATCATGACGCGATCGCCGGCTGCTTCGACGCTAAAGCTGCCGACTCGATCTGAGATCTGTAATGCCTTCATGGAACGGCGACCGAGTCGCCTGCTCCAGTAGGGAATCAGAGTACACTGCGCCGATCCCGTCGCCGGATCTTCGTCCACGCCTGCCCCGGGAGCGAAGTAACGACAAAGATAGTCGTTTTGCTGATCGCAGGGCGCTGTGGCGATGATGCCGAAGGCGTCTAACTTTTTCAAATGAGCGAAGTCGGGCTGCAATCGGCGCAGCTCGTCGCCGCTATTATAGACGGCCATGTAGTTGTTGGCTTTAAGCAGCTCGACCGGTCTCTGGCCGAGAGCGGTCGCAAGCTGCTCGATTTCGTCATCGTCTGAAACGGATGTAGCCGGCCGGGCCGGAAAATCGAGCACAAGCAGATCGTCCTTTCTTATTACGGGCAGGGGGCCGCTCTTTGATTGAAAGAGCAGTTCCTGCCGGGAAGCGCCGAGCAGATCCCACAGTACGTATGCCGAGGCAAGCGTTGCATGACCGCAAAGATCGACCTCGACGGTGGGCGTGAACCAGCGGATGCGATACCCGTCGCCTTCACGCACAAAAAAGGCCGTTTCTGCGAGGTTATTCTCGGCGGCAATGCGCTGCATCACATCGTCGGCCGGCCATACGTCCAGGGGCACAACGGCGGCCGGATTGCCGGCAAAACGCTTTGCGGCGAAGGCATCGATCTGATAGAGAGGCAGCTTGCTCGGTGACATGCGCAAAAACTAACATGGATGGTCGCAGGGCGGTAGATACAGTTTTGCAGATTGATACCGGTACAGTTCAGAATATACCGTAACAGTTGCTTTTTCATGGACCTGCGAGAAAACGACACGATGAGATCGGAGCTTCTCTACCGTGGTATTGCCGACCGGCTCAAGCTGCAGATCGATCAGGGCGTTTTACGCCCTGGAGATCGCATGCCCTCTCTGCGCTCGCTGCAACATAGAGAGCAGTGCAGCCTGAGCACGGTGCTTGAGGCCTATCACCTTCTCGAACAGGACGGCTGGATCGAGGCGCGACCGCAGTCGGGGCATTTTGTTCTGGCAAGGTCCAGTCCGACGGTGCGGCTTGTGAGCGAGGTGTCGATCGACGGACGTATCTCTCAGATACTGAAGGATCTTGGCGATCCGCGCATGATCAGCTTCGGAGCGGCCGTACCCTCCGACAGCTTTCTGCCTCTTGCGCAGATCTCGCGTTCTCTTGCACGGCAGAATCGGGCGGAGGATTCTCACCGGTACGAAGATCCGCGGGGCAATCCCGCTCTGCGCCGCTTCCTGGCCGTGCTGCACTCAAGCCGCAAGCGCGTCTACGACGAAGACGACGTCGTCATCACAAACGGATGTAGCGAGGCGCTCTTTGTATCGCTGATGACGCTTGCGCAGAGGAACTCCGACACGGTGCTTGTGGAGAGCCCGGCCTACTTTGGCATCTATCAGATCATCGAGCTGCTTGGCCTGCGCGCCATCGAGATCCATTCGTCGCCTTCGACCGGCGTTTCGCCCGAGGATTTTGCCCGTGCCGTGCAGATGCATCGGCCAAGGGCGGCCATCCTGATTCCGAACTTCAGCAATCCGACGGGGGCGCTCATGCCTGCTAACGCGAAGCGTGACATTGCCGCCATCGCTCGCGCCGAGGGCGTTGCCATCGTCGAAGACGATATCTACGGCGACATCTTCTATGAGGGGGATGAGCGTCCGCCGGCGCTGCTTGCCGGCGGAGAGGCCTCGGGTGTGCTCTGCGGCTCCGTTTCAAAAATTATCTCGCCGGGTCTGCGCATCGGCTGGGCGATCTCGAAGGAATTCGGAGGACGCATCGGAGCGACAAAGCGCATCCTGAACCTGAGCACCAATCGACTTGCCCAGGCGGCCACGCTCGACTTTATGCGGCGTCGCAGCTATGAGATCCACTTAAAGAGGCTACGCACCACGCTTGCCGGACTTTCGGCCCGTTACAGGCAGGAGCTTGTGAAGGCCTTCCCGCATGCAGAGATCTCACGCCCGAGCGGCGGCTATGCGATCTGGGTAAAGACGGAGCGCGATACGCAAGAGCTCTCAGCCCTGTCGCGGGAGCATTCGATCAGCATCGCCCCGGGTTTTCTTTTTGATGCATCGGGCGAGCACCGGCGATGCTTCCGGATGAACTGCGGCCTTGAATGGACGCCGCGCACACGAAAGGCTGTGGAAACGCTTGGACGACTTTACAGAGAAATGGACCCCTGATTTATGAGGAAAATGTCCGGCCGCCGTGGTAATGTTCTCGAAGCGGCCCGGAATTCTGCCGAAACTGAAAACCGTGAGCCGCAAATCGACATCGCCTAAAAAAGGCAGAGGTAGACGTGCTATGAACGAATTGCGGTTCATCGATCTTTTCGCGGGTATTGGCGGCATCCGACTTGGCTTTGAGAAGCAGGGCATGCGCTGCGTCTTTTCGTCGGAGTGGGATGTGCATTCGCAGCGCACCTATGAGGCGAACTTTGGCGAGCGTCCGGCCGGCGATATTCATAAGATCGCTTCAGACGAGATTCCCGACTTCGACATCCTCTGCGCCGGTTTTCCCTGTCAGCCGTTCAGCATCGCCGGCGTCTCGAAGAAAAACGCCCTCGGCCGCAAACATGGCTTCGAAGATGAAACGCAGGGTACTCTGTTCTTTGAGATCGCTCGTATCTTAAGAGATCGCAAGCCGTCGGCCTTCTTGCTCGAAAACGTGAAGAACCTGCGTTCGCATGATGGCGGGCGCACGCTTGCCGTCATCGTCCGCACGCTTGAAGAGCTCGGGTATCATCTTGAATACAGGGTGATCAGCGCCGCTCCCGTTCTTCCACAGAAGCGCGAGCGCATCTACCTTGTCGGATTCCGTAACGCATCGGCGGCCGCCCAGTTCAGCTTTCCCGAGCCTAACGAGCTTCCTCTGCCTGCACGGCTGAAAGAGCGGGCGCGCGATCTCGGATCAAGACCCGTTCTTCCTCTCTATCCGGGTATCGGCTGGATTCTCGACGAAAAAGTCGACGAAAAATATACGTTAACCGATCGCCTGTGGGATTATCTGCAACGGTATAAAGAGAAGCATGCGGCGAAAGGCAACGGCTTCGGATTCGGATTAACAGGGCCCGACGAGCAGGCTCGCACGCTGTCCGCTCGCTATTATAAAGACGGATCTGAGATCCTGATACCGCAGCGCAAATCGAAGGGCAATCCGCATGCGAATCCGCGCCGGCTCACTCCGCGGGAATGCGCTCGCCTGATGGGATTCCCCGAAGATTTCAAGATCACCGTTTCAGATACGCAGGCTTATCGACAGTTCGGGAATTCCGTCGCCGTGCCCGTTGTGACGGCCATTGCGGCGCGCATCGGCCGGGCTCTGCTGGCATCGAGGCCGAACAGACGAACGGGATGAAGCGCTCGTCGCATTCAGGCGAGAACGAGGGCGGCAGTCGGGGGCGGCACAGCAGACCGATTCTGTCGGCCGCCGATAAACGCAGGCTTGCCATTCTTCGCAGGGCCCTTATGCAATTTTTCGAAGAGCATCATCGTAGTTATCCGTGGCGCCAAACAAAGAACTGGTTCCATCTGCTCATGGCCGAGATGATGCTGCGGCGTACGCGCGCCGATCAGGTTCTGCCCGTCTATAAAGAATTCACCGACCGCTACCGAACCGCCGCCGATGCCCTTGCCGATGGCGCAACGGTTCGCGAGATGCTGCGTCCGCTGGGCCTTGGCTGGAGGAACGAAGCCATCTTTGATACGCTTGCTTATCTTCGAGACAATATGGCGGTCAGGCGGTTGCCCCCCGAAGCAGATATGATCGCTATCCCTGGAGTGGGCGAATACTCGAACGGAATGCTACGAAGCATCCTTTTTACCGAGCGAGTTCCGGCTATTGATACAAACGTCGTGCGTATTCTGTGTCGTTTCGACGGCTTGCTCGAAAAAGGAGAGATGCGTCGCAGTCCTCTGATAAAAGAGCGGGCAGCCTATCTTGTCGATACGGATCATCCGGCGCAGGTGAACCTGTCGCTGATCGATTTTGGCGCCCTTGTCTGCACCGCCCGCAACCCCGACTGTGAGCACTGTCCGGTACGACGCCCGTGTCGTTATTCGTAGTAGACGTTACCAAGAACGATACTGAGCTCTTCATCCTCTTGCAGAGGAAACTTCCCGAATCCGTTCCACTGTAAATACTGTTGCGAGCTGATCTCTTCTTCTGGCGTCGCAGCGCCCGTGAGCAGGTGATTCAGCGAAGCAAGCGATGCCTGGCCTCGGTCGGTCATTGAATAGCCGCCGATGGCGAGCGAAACCGAGAAAAGAGCCGCGGCTGCGATTCCGAGTCGACGGCGCTTTTCAGATTGCAGGCGATTCGTGACCGACCGATGCATGCGCTTTTCCCAGAGCGAGTCGTTCAATCTGCGTTCGATCTCTTCTTCAAACCTCTGTCTATCGTTCATCTGCTCCTCCTGTCTGATCCGAACCAGCCCGAGACGTTCTCTCTGAGTTTTTTGCGGGCTCTGTATAACCTCGATTTTACGGTTCCGGCCGGGATCTGCATGCGTTCGGCGATCTCTGCCGTTGAATAACCCCCGGCCGTCATGGCGACGACGGGAGCAAGCTCTTCATCAAGCAACGATAGAGCCGCCGAAAGCGTTTCTTTTGTATCGCGTTCTCTCTGTGATCTATCGTCGGCAAGAGATTCCAGTTGATCTGAACCGACGTTTTCTCGTCCCATCTTGCCGTTCATGCGAAAGGATTCGTTTCGTGCGATGACGTAGGCGAGCGATTGCAGCGATTCGGGCGTCTGTTCGCCTTCCTGTTTTTCAAGATGACGGAACAGTCGCAGGAAGGTTTCCTGAGCCACATCGTCGATCCATTCATGTAATTGCGGCGATAGATGATGGCGAATCGCCCCGAGCACCGCGCGTTTGGTGCCCGAGACGATGGCCTGAAAGTCCTGTTCGGCTCTCATCAGAATTGATCCTTCTTTCGATCAATCGCGATCAGGCCTCTCCCGTCGGTCTTCGCGAGCCTCTTTGAACTTCTTGCGATGCTTTTCCATGATCTGTTTCCATTTTGTTCTCTGCTCGGGCGTAAGCACAGCCATCGTTTCCTGACGCTGATCAAACTCGACGAGACGGGCTTCGATACGCAGATCAGAAAGTTTGCGAAGCAGCGACTCAAACTGAGCCCGGTTCGGAGAATCCGACATCATCGTCTGCATGAGCTGCTTGTGCAGAGGATCGATCTTTTCGCGAAGCGCCTGATGTTTTGCGCGGTACTTTTCGTGGACGGCCTTGATCTTTGTCGACTGCTCTTCGGTCAGATCGAGATCCTTCTGCATCTTCTTGAGCATGCGCTCCGCCATCTCGGGGCGCGGACCTGGGCCGTCCATGTCTTCGGGAGGTTGGGCATGAAGAGCCGGAAGGGCGAGCGCAAAAAGAAGCGCTGCGAGGATCGATTTTTTCATCATTGTAGTCTCCTTGTCCTCGATCACAGACTCTAAGGTGTCTGCGTCAAAGTGTTTGTATTCTGGATACCCCGGGAAACGGAGAAAGGTTCATGGGGTAAAAAATTAGCGCTTCTGTTTTTTTACGAGATCTGCCAGAGTTTCGGCCGAAACGGCAGGGCTGCAAAGATATCCCTGATAGAAGTCGCAGCTATGTTCTTCGAGGAACTTACGCTGATCTTCTGTTTCAACGCCTTCGGCCAGTACTTTAAGCTCAAGGCCTCTGGCCATGGCGACGATCGTTGTTGCAATCTTCTCGGAGTCAAGGTCGTGCGGAATGTCTCTGATAAAGGACCGGTCGATCTTGAGCTTGTGAAGAGGGAAGCGCTTGAGATGAGCGAGAGAGGAATAGCCGGTTCCGAAGTCGTCGATGGCAAGGCGAATACCGAGATCGCGTAAAGCGAGAAGCGTTTGAAGCGACTGGTCTGGGTCCTGCATCAGAGCGGACTCTGTGATTTCAAGTTCAAGGTATTCGGGGCGCAGCCCGGTCGTTGCGAGCGATTTTTTGACTGATGCTACGACATCTTGAAGCAAGAACTGTCGCGGTGAAATATTCACGGCTATAGTGCGCAAGGGAAGACCCTCGTCAAGCAGGCGCTTCATAGAGCGACAGGCTTCAAGCAGGGCAAAGTCTCCGATGCGCGTGATCATTCCGCTTTCTTCGGCCACCGGGATGAATTCATCGGGACGTATGACGCCGCGCTGAGGGTTCTTCCAGCGCATGAGGGCCTCGGCTCCGAAGATGGCGTTCGAATGAACGGATACAAGCGGCTGATACTCAAGGTAGAGCTCTCCGTTTGCAAGAGCCTCTCGCAATAGCGTCTCGATTTCAAGACGATCAAGCGCCTTGCGAGTCATATCTTCAGTGTAAAGGCGATGGGTGTTACGTCCCTGATCTTTTGCACGGTAAAGAGCGGCTTCGGCGTTTCGCATTAACTCGTCGGCGTTGGCCGCCGCATCCGGATAAGAGCAAATGCCGATGCTCACGCCGATATAAAGCAGGCCCTGGTCGAAGGCGAAAGGAGTCTGCATGAGATCGATAATCGAGAAGGCTCTGTGTTCGGCCGTCATCGGATCGTTATCCGATTCGATGAGAATACCAAATTCGTCGCCTCCCGGCCTTGCCAGAACTTCGTCGGCTGCTATGGATTTTTGAAGGCGTTCGGCGGCGCTCTGTAGCAGAAGATCACCGCTCCGATGCCCCAGACTTTCATTGATCATCTTGAAGCGATCAAGATCCAGCAGAAGAAGAGTTAACTGTCGTCCGCGTTCGCGTACGCTCTTCATACGTTTCTCAATCTGCTCGATAAGAGACCACCGATTGGGAAGCCCGGTAAGCGGATCATAATGGGCCAGAAAGTCGAGACGTTCTTCGCTTTCTTTTCGCTCTGTGATATCGCGAGCGATACCTTCGAGGGCGATGAGATTTCCTGATTCATCGTAGACGGGAACGTTCTCCTGCTCCGTCCACAGCGTGCTTCCGTCTTTTCTGATCCATCGCATCACGACCGGTTTGCTGAAGAAGGCATCGTCGAGCACGATCTTGCTCCGGTCTTCTGGGTGAATGATCTTATCGCCGAGATCAGCGTCGGCGTAATGCTCTTCGGGAGTGTACCCGGTCAATCGAGTAACCGATGGCGATACGTATGTAAAGGCGCGACGCGGTAATAATTCAATCCGATAAACGATATCGCGAGCGTTTTCGGCAAGCAGACGGAACCTTTTCTCGCTGGCGGCGAGGGCAGATCGTTCTCGTTGCAGTCGATGGAGGCCGGTGACGTTTTCGAGCGTTGGCGGTAATTCGAAAAGATATCCGGGATGCTTGACGATGTAATCGGCGATACCGAGTCGCATGGCTTCGGCGACAATCTCTTCGTTTCCGTGGCCGGTGACGAATACGATGGGAAGGTCGAAGCCCGGCCGTCTCTGTAATTCCTGAGTCAGAATCAGAGCGTTTTCATCGGGCAGCATAAAATCGAAAAGCAGAACATCATAGGAGTTCGAGGAATCAAGCGCCTTCAGTACATCCCTGCCTTCGCGAACGACGTCGATCGTAATATAAGGGGCATGCTGTTTCAGATGTTCTCTCGTCAGATCGATATCGTAAAGGTTAGGCTCGGCGTAGAGCACATGAAGGGGGCGATTGATACGGTCCTTGCTTCTCCTGAAGCGTTTAAGAGCGTTCGACATCGATTGCGGTAGAAGGGCGAGAGATTCGGCGTTCTTAATGAGATAGTCGTCAGCTCCGGAACGGATCGCCGATATGGCCGCCCTCTGATCTCCGGCGCCCGTCATGAGAATAAACGGCAGGGGCAGACCCCTCTGCCGGATGTCTACAAGCAGATCAAGCCCCACTCCATCGGGCAGGTGAAGGTCGCAGAGGATGATGTCGGGTAGCGAACTGAGTTGTTCGCGCGCTTCAAGCAGGGACGAAGCGTATACGGTTTCAAAACCGACGAGGCTGTTCTGAATCAGCTCTGCGTCGAAGGGGTCGTCTTCGACGAATAATACTTTTAATGGCTTCTTTACCTCACTCATGTTCATGTCGCCTTTGTATGAAGACGGAGCGTGAAGGTCGCTCCTTCGCCGGGCTTGCCTTCAGCAGTGACTGTTCCTTCCATACGGGTCATCGCCTTACGAACGATGGCCAGGCCGATGCCCGTTCCAGGAAATTCCGACTCTGAATGCAGACGCTGGAAGATTTGGAATATCTGTTCGTTGAATTTTGGATCGAAGCCGATGCCGTTATCAGAAAACTGTATAATACAGCGATCCCCTTCTGTATGCGAACGGATTGCGAATCCCGGTACTCGATCTTTTGTAAATTTTAGAGAGTTATCGAACAGGTTTCGCAGAACGAGAAGCAGGCCATCGGGATCGGCATAGACCTGCTCGCACTTTAAGTCAACGTCGATGCGCACGTTAGATTGCTCGATCTGTTCCTGCTTTTCTTCGAGCAGCTGGTCGATCGTGCGGCGCAGATCAATCGGGCGAAGGTTGAGTTCACGTCGTTCGATGCGAGAGTAAGAAAGCAGATCTTCGATAAGGCGATTCATCTGGGCTGCCGCTTCACGCATGCGTGTTACGAAGTGCCGCGCCCCTTCGGGCAGGGAGTCGCCGTATTGACTCTGCAATAAAAATCCAAAGCCGTCAATGCCGCGCAGCGGAGCCTTCAAATCGTGTGATACCGTATAAGAGAAGGACTCGAGTTCCTGATTTACCTGTTCGAGTCGACGGGTGCGTTCAGCAACGCGTTTCTCGAGATCGGTGTTTAACTTCTGAAGCTCGGCCATCTGCTGTTTTACGAGAAAGTAGAGCAGCAGGGCGGTTATGGCGATAAAGAGCCATCCTTTCACCGTTTGCAGTTTGATCAGGATCTCTGCGTTTTCTGTGAGCAGCTGGAGGGCACGGTCTGACAGTAGAATCCATAGAGCACCGAAAATAGCGTACAATCCGACGATTCGAGAGGGAGCGCGCATGGCCCGTCTATTTGTTCAGAAAAATAGAATCCGGGCAAGCCTTTTTATCAAAAAACGACCTTTCAGGGCCTATTTCTTCGCTACAAGAGTCTTGATGCGCTCGAGATCGGCAGTCTGCAGTTCTTTCAACAACGTGCGATACTCTTCATCGATAACCATGCGGTCAAAAAACAGGGCCGCATCAATGAGAGCCTCAAGCGCCTCATCGGAGTCTCCGCGAGAGTGAAACTCGCAGTGTTCGATCGTATAAAGATCGACTTTTGTTTTTTCTGCAATAGATTCTGCTAACAGATACTGCATTGCGATATCGAATATGTCGCCGATGCTGTTGCCGATACGAAAGGTTCGGAAGGCAAAGTGGGGAGTGGTTACCGTCGCCGCTGTCAAACGTTCTGCAGTGATCTCAGGGACGTTTCGTCTCTGAATGGCCTGTTCCAGTCTTTCCGTCTTTTCCATAGTTTTCTTCCGTCTCGCTGAATAAGAATGATCGGCGTTGGATACTCCTGAATTATTTCGGGGCCTTCTCTTCCAGCCCGACAATGCCCACGATCTCGATAGGCTTCTCCTTGCCTTTGACCTTGATCGGCTCAAGTTCGCGAAGGCGAAAGGGCGTTTTCGTAAGCCCGAGCATGTGTTTCGTTGTGACGATCTGGAGCGCTTCGGCGGCCGAGCAGAGGCGGGCCGAGAGATTGACCACGTCGCCGATGGCCGTGAAGTCCATACGGTCGTGTGATCCCATGTTGCCCACGACGACTTCGCCGCAGTGGCAGCCGATGCCCACGTTAAGCGCCGTTTCTTTGCGCGCCACACGCTCATCGTTATATCTCTTTAATTCGTCGATGACGGCGACCGCTGCCTGAAGGCATCGATCTTCTTTATCGTCGCCAGTGAATACGGCCATGATTTCATCGCCGACGTATTTATCGATGTCGCCGCCGAAGCGTTTGATGATCTGCGTTTGAAGGTCCAGGTATTCATTGAGTACGGTCACGACGTTTTCCGGAGTCGTTTTTTCAGACCATGCAGTGAAGCCGCGCACATCAGAGAAAAAGAACGCCGAATCCTGCCGTGACCCGCCCAGCTTCATCTCGCTTTCTCCACGACTGGCCTTGATCATCTTTACGGTCGAGCCCGAAACGAACTTCGACATATGCAGCTTTTCTTTCAGCTCGTCAACCATGTGGTTAAACTGATCGGCCAGGATTCCAAGCTCATCATGCGAACGTATATCAAGCCTGACGTTCAGATCTCCTTCTCCGACTCGACGAGAGGCGTCGGCTACCTGAAGAATCGGACGGGCGACTGAGCCCGAGATGAAATAAACGGCGGCAAAGCTCACGGCGAGCGTTATCAGAGCGACCAGGAAGGCAATAAGCCGAGCGCGACGGATCGGCCCGCTGATGGCCTCTTCATTATACACGATGCGAGTATAGCCTATGACTCTCTCTTGAAAGCGAATGGGCGTCATGAATTCATAAACGTCGCCTTCCTCGGTTTCCAGGCTTTCACGCTTAACGCCGCTTTGAACCGACTGGGCCCGGCCGATGACGTCGCTTTCGACTGATTTTCCCCGCAGATCGTTCTGTGAATGAACGAAGTAGCGACCCTTGAAAATAACGGAGATTTCTTTCAAACCTTCTACGTTCTCGCTCTTAATCGTACGGATGATGTCTTCGAGAAGCAGCGACTGGTCGGTGAGAAGGGCTTCTCCGGCCGCTGAGGAGATGCTCAGAGCGGAAACCTCGCAGACATCGAAGGCTTTCTGTCGAATGGAGGCCTCCTGTAGCGGGAATACGACGGCACTGAGCACAAGGGCGGTGCCGGCAACCAGGCCTGCAATGATCAGCATCAGTCTCAATCTGATGCCACCCTTTCTCAGAAGCTCTTGAAAAAAAGATGAGGCTTTCATCGTTTTTTAAGTTGAAAGCCTGCCTGCCCCCGTCAATTTAAAAATTGTGAAAACAAGGCAATTCCTACTCAGTTTATCCGTCGCAGCGCTTTTGCTTGCTCTCTTCCAGCCAGTGAGCTGCGCCATGATTTATCGCAGCTATCGCGATAAATTGCAAAAAGATTACAGAATGGCATCTGAGCTGTATCGCAAGAATCGGCTCCTGGAGTCTCTCGAATACTATGAGGCCGTCGCCGATGTTGATCCCGATTACGGTGGGGCCGGCGCTCGCGTGGAGGACCTGAAGCATCGCCTGAATTATATGCGCGAAAGCTATTACAATACGGCCCTCAATCAGCAGCGTTCCGGCCAGGCCCTGAACGCTCTCATGTCTTACAGGCGTTGTGTGAATCTCAGCCCGAGTGGCGCACATAGGGACGCGAAAAGCAAGATCAGCGAGCTGCTTGATCATCCTCAGGTAAAGGCAGCCCTGAAAGGCTATCTCGACCGGGCCGCCGCCTATCGCAAAGCGGGTAACTACCAGCAGGCGCGGGGCCAGTATGAGGCCGCTCTGCTTATCGATCCGGGGCTCAGCGAAGCAAAATCGGGGCTTTCAGACGTGGACGATCATCTGCTTGCCAGCGCCCGTCCGCGTTATGAAGAAGGACAGAGGCTGTTTCAGGCGGGTAACTATGCGGCAGCCGTTCAGAAATATCAGCAGGCGATCACCATTTTTCCGGACTATACGGAGGCATCCGACGCTCTTGATCGTGCCCGCGCCCTTGCGCGCAACGACCAGAACTATCAGCTCGCTCTCGCGGCGGCTAATTCAGGTAACCCGCCCGGATGTCTTTCTTATGTTTCGCGGATCAGCGGCTATCATCCTCAGGCCGGTGCGCTGAAGAATCGCTGCACGGAAGATCTTAAAAGCAATGTGGATCGATATTTTCAGCAGGCCGTTTCGCTCTATCAACAACAGAAGCTTGAAGAGAGTCGCGCCCTTTTCCGCTGGATCCTGGTCGTGCGACCCGACCACGAAGAGGCGGCGAAATACGTGGAGCTTGTGGAAAAGAAGATCGAAACTCTGCGTCAGATCGAAGAGTGATCTCAAATCCGACGATCTGCCTCTGTCATGACCGCACAATGACCGACAGGCGCCCCTCTTTGTTAAGGGGCGCACCATTCGATACGGCATCCCGCTGGGATGCGTCTCAGATCGTGAATGCCGTTTCGGTCTCGTCGGCGGTAATCATGCCGGCCGCCACCGTGGCGTTATCCTGTGCCACAAGGATAAAACTACCCGTCTTTCGATTAATCGCATAAGGGTCTGTAAAGATGGGCTCTGAAAGGCGGATCTTGACCCGACCGATATCGTTCAGCTCGAACTGGTCCGTCTTTTCGCGCTCCAGGGTCTGGATGTTGACGCGATACTCGATCGACTGAACGATAGCCCGTACGTCTCTTGAAGTGTGTCGCAGGCTGAGCTTCTGTCCCGGAAACAGAGTATCCGTGCTCATCCAGCAAATGTCGGCTTCGATTTCCTTTCCCTGTGTGGGGGCCGAGTCCGGATGCACAAGCATGTCGCCGCGGCTGATGTCGATGTCGTCTTCAAGCAGGATGGTGACGGCATGCCCGGCCGGAGCCTGCTGCACTTCACGGTCATGTTTGAGAATGCGAGCGATACGACTGCGCCGATTCGAGTGCAGCGCTACCACTTCGTCTCCTTTTGAAAAGTAGCCCGATGCGACGGTACCTGCGTAACCGCGAAAGTCGTGATGTTCTTCGGACTGCGGGCGGATCACCCACTGTACGGGAAAGCGCGGAAGCGTATAGTTGCGGTCTCCGCGCACATCGACGTTCTCGAGTACCTGCATCAAAGTAAATCCCGAATACCAGGGGGTTCGGTCCGATCTTTCAACGACGTTATCGCCGTCGACGGCGGCCAGTGGTATGCAGATGATCTCGCGAAAGTTCATATTGTCGGTGAAGCGACGATATTCCTGCTCGATTTCGTGAAAGCGCTCCTCTGAAAAATCGATCAGGTCCATCTTATTGACGGCGAGGATGATGTGGTGAATACCGAGAAGATTCGCTATATACGTGTGTCTTCTTGTTTGTTCGACGACGCCGGTGCGCGCATCGACGAGAATGATGGCAAGATCGGCGTTGGACGCTCCCGTAACCATGTTTCTCGTATACTGAATATGCCCCGGAGCGTCGGCGATGATGAACTTGCGCCGATCGGTCGTAAAATAGCGATAGGCGACGTCGATGGTAATACCCTGCTCGCGTTCCGCACGAAGGCCGTCGGTTAACAGGGCCAGGTTTACCTTCTCTGATCCGGTTTTGCGGCTGGAGGTTTCGATGGCCTCGATCAGATCGCGGGCAAGAGCCTTCGAGTCATAAAGCAGTCTACCGATGAGGGTGCTTTTTCCGTCGTCGACGCTGCCTGCTGTGATGAATCTTAGAATTTCCATGTTAAAAATAGCCTCCTTTTTTGCGGTCTTCCATGGCCGTTTCGGATCGTCGGTCGTCGAGTCGGGCTCCGCGTTCCGTCAGGTTAGCCGACTTGATCTCGTCGATGATCTGATCGATGGTGATGGCGTCGGATTCTACGGCTGCCGTGCACGTCATATCGCCGACGGTGCGAAAGCGGACCTGCACCTCTTCGACGACCTCGTCATCAAGCTGCACAAAAGGAGAAACGGGGAAGAGCAGCCCCAGCCTGCGAACGCACTGACGGCGATGCGTGAAGTAGATCGACGGCAGATCGAGATTCTCCCGACGGATGTAATTCCATACGTCAAGCTCCGTCCAGTTGCTGATCGGGAAGACGCGAACATTCTCGCCGGGTTGAATCCGACCGTTATACAGATTCCACAGCTCCGGACGCTGTAATCGAGGGTCCCATTCGCCGAAGTCGTTACGAACAGAGAATACTCGCTCTTTAGCCCGTGCTTTTTCTTCGTCACGTCTTGCGCCGCCGATGCAGGCATCGAATCGAAACTCTTCGATGGTATCGAGCAGCGTCACCGTCTGCAGAGAGTTACGGCTCGCCCATTTACCCTTCTCTTCTTTTGCGCGACCCTTGTTGATGGAGTCCTGCACGGAGCGCACGATCAGCTTCTCGCCAAGGCGGCGCACAAGGCTGTCGCGAAACTCGATCGTTTCAGGGAAGTTATGTTCTGTGTCGACATGGACGAGAGGGAAGGGGAATTTCGCCGGACGAAAGGCCTTCTCGGCCAGCCTCACAAGTGTGATTGAATCCTTCCCGCCTGAGAAAAGCAGAGCGGGACGCTCGAACTGCGCCGCCGTCTCTCGTAGAATATAAATCGCCTCGTCTTCAAGCTCGTCGAGGTGCGATCGGGTAACGGTTGCTTCCAGCATGATGCTTGCTCCTGATTCTGTAGCGATGGTTTCTTGATGTGACGAATTCATTCCGCCGTGACCGGAGCCTTGAGCAGCGGAGAAAGCAGCTCCTGTAGCGCCTGCACGCCTTTACGGTGTGCGAAGTCGCCGAAGGCCTCATCTGCATGGATGCGCTCCTGCTTCCATGCAGAGAAGAGCATGCGGCCTGCCTCTTCAAGATATTCGGCCTTCAGAGAATCGGTGATCTCTGAAGCAAGGCGTGTGCCTTCGATACTGCCGCCCAGATAGAGGGCATACAAACCGAGGGAGCGGCCGACGAGACCGATCTCGGCGCTATAAGGCCTTGCGCATCCGTTAGGGCACCCTGTCATACGAATCGACGGAGCTGGAAGCCCCAGTTCGTCTAACGGTTTCTGCAATGTGTCGAGTACCGACGGAAGAAAGCGCTCGGCCTCGGTAATGGCCAGACCGCAAGTCGGCAGCGCCGGACATGCAAGCGCTCTATGATACAGCGATCCTTTCGGCGAAAGCGAGATGCCCTGGCCTTCGAAATGAGCTTGGATGGCCTCTTGATGTTCTTTTGAAATGCCTGTTAGAATCAGATCCTGATCGGCCGTTATCTGAATGTCGGGTCGGTACTGCGCAACAACCTCGCGTATGGCACTGCGAATGGGTTTTCCATCGAAGTCTTTGATGCGACCGGCAAGGATGTGCAAGCCGAGAGAGAGGGTCCCGTCGAGAGCCTCCTGCCATCCCAGGTATTCGGGGTTTTTCCATACGGGTTCTTCGCGACGATCGAATGTATAACCCGACCGACGCTCGACCTCAGAGCGAAACCAATCGACGCCCTGTTCGTCGATCAGGTATTTCAGGCGTGCATGCTTGCGATCTTTGCGATCTCCGAAGTCGCGCTGCGTCGTAATGATGGCCTCAGAGACGGCGATAAGCGCCTTCTCGGGAACCCAGCCGAGCGGGCTTGCAAGACGCGGATACGTATCGGCGTTGCGGTGCGTCTTACCCAGTCCGCCGCCGGCGTAAAAGTAATAACCGTCGATCGTTCCGTTTTTAAGAGTCGCCGCTATGCCCATGTCGTTTGTGAACAGATCAAGCGTATTGTTTCCGGCGATGGTAACTCCGATCTTGAACTTGCGCGGGAGATACTGCGCCCCGTAGATCGGCTCCAGCTTCTCTTCGAATTCAACAGGCTCCCCGTCCAGCCAGACCTCGGCGTAGGCGCCCGATTGCGGCTCGAAATGCGACGAGATATGGTCGGCGATCGCATCGATCAGCGCCAGCTCGGGATCTTTCGTCGGATTCAACGCCTGGGTAACGTTCCGCACGACGTCTCCACAGGCGGCGATCGTCGAAAGCACCACGTCACGGATTCCCTTGAGCAGCTCTTTCGAGTCGCTTTTAAGAACGCCATGGTACTGGATGCTCTGTCGCGTCGTCAGGCGAAGCGAGCCCTGGCCATACAAACCTGCTAACTCGTCGAGCTTCAAGTATTGCTCAGCCGTCAGACGTCCGCCAGGAATACGGCCGCGGATCATCAGGCTGTGGCTCTTCTGCATCTTGCCGTCGGCGCCGCGCTTGCGGTCGTCGCGGTTATCCTGCTGGTACATTCCGTGAAACTTCAGAAGCTGCGTCATCGGTTCGCTGAAAGCCGATGTCGGCTCGGCAAGCTCTGCCGAGAGCGTTCCGCGCAATCCTCGAGAGTCACGCTTCAGCTGCTCGACCTTGGAGAGGTCGTCGATCTTCACATCGGGATGTGAAAGGCTATGGGGAAGGATAGGTTTGTTCATGGATGCCTCTTCTTAATTCAAAGGAGTCAATATGCAGCTTGATTTTTCAGATCGTTTTAGTATGATTTCGGGTCCGAAAAAACCCGGCCGAAGCCGGATTCCGATAAGGAGATCAGAGCCCGTAATAGGCCTTGTTTTTTTCAATATAAGAAACCATGTCGGAAGGGACTTCGTCCTCCGGGAAGATGGCCTGTACAGGACAGGCAGGCTCGCAGGCTCCGCAATCGATGCATTCCTCTGGGTTGATGTAAAGCTGCTTGCCGGCAAGGTTCGCAGGATCGTATCCCTTCGACGGCCACTCTTCTTTAGTAGGGTGAATACAATCGACGGGGCAAACATCGACACATGCCGTGTCGCATACGCCTTCACAGGCTTTTGTTATAATAAAGGGCATGGAATCCTCCTGATGCGCCAACCTTTTCCGGCCGTTCTCAATTTCCAGCGGAAATCAAATCCGAGACATTTTGATTTCTGATCAAATTACTAAGAATTGTTCCCCTGTCATCCTTTTTTCCTTGCCCTTTCGGCGGGCCTATCTTTTTTATTCATACCGGAATGATATGGAATCGGCCATGAACCTGAACGATGTGATTCTCTTGAATAGAGAGGCAACGGAGCGAGCAAGCGGTGCCCGTGATGTGCTTGCCCGAGCCTATGAGCTACTCGGGGACGATCTGATACTGGCAAGTAGCTTCAGCGTGGAGGACATGGCGTTGATTCATATTGCCTGCTCCATCATCGAACGCCCCCGGATCTTCACGCTCGATACGGGGCGGCTTCATGAAGAGACCTACCGTATAATGGAAGAGGCTCGCAAAAAGTATCCGATTCGCCTTGAGGTGCATACGCCCGATCGGACTGAGCTCGAGTCCCTGCTGCGAGAGAAGGGCTTTTATTCTTTCTACGAGAGTATTGAGAATCGCAAAGAATGCTGCCGCATCCGAAAAGTCGTGCCTTTACAGCGCGCCCTTTCCTCTTGCAGGGGATGGGCGACGGGGCTGCGATCGGCACAGTCGAATACACGCCTTCGCCTTGCCCCCTTTGAGCTGGATACGGCGCACGGCGATCGTCTGAAGATCAATCCTCTTCACGCCTGGTCCGATGACGATCTCTGGTCGTTTATTCGGGAAAACGACATCCCTTATAACAGCCTGCACGATGCCGGATTCCCGAGCATCGGCTGCGCTCCTTGCACGCGGGCCGTTCAGCCTGGTGAAGACATCCGTGCCGGACGCTGGTGGTGGGAACTGCCCGAACATAAGGAATGCGGATTGCATCAATGAACACACTCTTCACAAATCGACATGGAGATTCCGCTGGAGCGGAAAACGGGGAGGCAAAAAACTGGCCCATGTCTTCCCCGAAGCAAACGGAAGCAGGGCGCGCGGAGGGATTCCTCCCCATCTTTCTCGATGTTCGAGACAGACTCTGCCTCGTTGTCGGCGGAGGGCCGATGGCTCTTCAAAAAATCAGAGATCTGCTCGATTGCAAGGCGCGCGTGCATCTCGTCGCTCCGGCGGCGGCCCGCTGTATCGAAGATATCGAGTCGCATCCCGGTTTTAGATGGTCGAAGCGTCTTCCCTGCGAGAAGGATGTGAGCGAGAGTTATCTCGTCTTCGCGTCTGACGAGCCGGTGGACGGCGAGCAGCCCGTGCACTACCGACATCTTGAAGAGCTGCGTGAGATGGCCGATCGCCATGGTCGATTGTACAACGCGCTCGATCATAGAGAGCTATGTCATTTCACGAATCCGTCCGTAGCCCGGAACGCTCCGCTTGTCGTCGCCATATCAACAGGCGGAAGCTCTCCCGTGCTTGGCCAGTTTCTGAGAGATCGGATTCGTTCAGAAATCCTCACCGATACGCATGCATCCTTTGCCCGTTTCCTGGGGCAGTATCGCAAGCGTATTCGTTCGCTGATTCCCGATTATGGAAAGCGAAGGGAGTTCTATCAGAGTCTGATCGATACGGGATTCATCGCCTTTCTTCGCGATACGAACGAAGAAGAGGCGTTATCCGAACTCATCAGAAGAGTGGCCGAGTACAGAAAGGAGAAGGGCTATGAAGAAGAGGCCGTCAGGTAAAGAGGGATTCGTTCAGATTGCCGGCGCCGGTCCGGGCGACCCCGATCTGTTAACCGTCCGCACGTTGCGCGCTCTGGAGAGCGCCGAAGTCGTTCTCTTTGATCGACTTGTTCATCCCGATATACTGAAAATCGCCTCATCGGCGACGCTGATTCCCGTCGGCAAGAAGCGCGGACAGAATCAGGAGCTGCGTCAGGATCGTATCCATCGCCTGCTTGTTCGCTATGCACAGGCAGGCTTCAGGGTGCTGCGACTCAAAGGCGGCGATCCCTTCGTTTTCGGTCGCGGCGGAGAAGAGGCGCTCGCTTTAAAGGAGGCCGGCATTCGATATGAGATACTTCCCGGTGTCAGCTCTTTTTATTCCGTGCCCGAGCTTTCGTGGATACCGTTAACCTACAGAGGGGTGTCGGCTTCGTTCGGCGTTTTCACGGGGCATGAGGCGGAGCGGTCAAGCGGCTTCTCCTGGAGCTGTGCCGCCTCAATGCAGACGGCCGTTTTTCTCATGTGTAAAGAGAATCTGGCCCGCATCGCAGATCGCCTGATTTCACACGGGCGCGCTCCGTCAACGCCGGCAGCCGTGATTTCAAAAGGCTCCACGCCCGAAGAGCGAATCGTCGTCAGCACGCTTGCTGAGATTCACGGCGAGGCTGCATCGCTGCCATCGCCGGCCATGCTTGTCGTTGGCGAGGTTGTCGCCCTGCGAAGCGTGCTTCATCCCGGACTGACAGACGGACATCTCGCTGACAGAGTGACAGCCTGACGCAGTGCAGGCGGGCCTGAATCCTCCGTCGGCCGTTGCCTGGCCTGGCACGGCCTTTGCTATACCTCCTGTGTAGGGCATCCCCTGTGCGAGCTGTTGAACAGTCTCATACTATCGGGAAGGCCACAGACTATGCTGCCGGGTGCAGCCATTCTCAGGAGGCTACTATGTGGAATACACTCTTTCGTGACACCTTACTTGACGGTCTTACGGACTTCTATTCATCGAGGGCGGATCTGATCCGTCATAGTTATCCAGGCGTTCGCTTTCATGAAAAAGAAGAAGGCCTGACCATGCGAGCCGAGGTTCCGGGCGTGCATCCCGAGAATATCGACGTGCAGGTAAAAGAGGACGTTCTCACGCTCACCATCGAGAAGAAGTCAGAGGTAGAAGGCGAAGAGAAAACGAAGGCCCTGCGTCATGAACGCCGTCAGGGTAAGTTCACCCGTTCGTTCCAGCTGCCGTTCCGTGTCGATGCCGATCGCGTTCAGGCCGAATGCCGGCTTGGCGTTCTCACTGTCGAGCTGCCGAAGGCCGAGGTCGAGAAGCCGAAAAAGATCGCCGTATCGTGATGCGATACCCCGGCCTTCGGGCCGGGGCCGCCATTGGCGGTAAACATTTTCTTGATCGATGCTTTTTTTGTTTGCATTGCCCCGGTCTTTCCTTATGGTTACTGCATGGGCAGAGTGACAATATCGTCAAAATATCAGGTGGTGATTCCCAGAGATGTCAGGGACAAGCATCTTATCAAGCCGGGTCAGGAAGTCCAGGTTTTCTATTACGATGGTCGTATTGAGATCATCCCGCTTCAGAGCATGAAGAAAATGCGCGGTATCGCTCGTGATATCGACACCACTGTCCTTAGAGAAGGCGATAGGGTGTGAACGTCGTAGACTCATCAGGATGGCTGGAGTATTTTGCCGATTCCGACAGGGCGGATCTGTTCGCAAAGCCGATTGAAGACACAGAGCATTTGATCGTTCCTTCCATCTCAGTCTATGAAGTCTTCAAGAAACTCCTGATCGAGTTCAACGAAGATATCGCTTTGACTGCCATAGCTCATATGCAGATAGGAAAGGTCATTGTCTTGATCAGGACCTGGCAATGACCGCAGCCCGTATCAGCGTCGAAGAGAAGATTCCAATGGCCGACAGTATTATCTGGGCGACCACTCTTCGGCACGGAGCAACCCTGTGGACCCAGGACGAGGACTTCAAGAATATCAAAGGGAATGTAAAATATTTCTCGAAACAATGATTTTCCGGAGAGCGAAATCTTTCTACGGTAGCTGGAATGGTCGGTTTCTCATATCAAATGAAGGAAGATGGGAAGGGTTCAGCGAAAGTGCATACTCAAGTAGATGAAAACTTGCTGGCGGCGACTACGACGGGGTGTGGAGAATCGAAGGGAAGTTGGACGGAGAAGAATCCTTTGTGTTCATAGGTCTTGGAAAATCTCGCGATAGCAAACTAACTAACTGGATGAGGGAAGACCGCCCGGAGATTTTCATTTGATTCGGGAATTCTTGACTTCTCTATTCGTTGGTTTCTAATTGGATTATGATGAAAGCGAAGATTGTCTACGATGAGAATCATCAGCCCGTTGAGGCTATCATTCCTTATGAGACCTATGTTTTCTGGCAACAACAGGAGAGGGATGCTTCCGGGTTGATACCGACTCCGTGGTCCGATGAAGACCTTGCGCGCATTCGATCGATCATGGCACGACTGCCCGTTTCCGGCTTTTCGGAGGCTATTAGAGCTGAGCGTGAAGAATGTCGATGATCCGTCCGCTCTATCTTGATACCTCTGCGGCTGCGAAGCAATCTCCCTCATTCACTCCGAATTTTACTCCTGCCTTTCTCCGTGCCCTCCGTGGTTAACCTTCATCGGAATCACTTAATGAGTATTTCGACGATGAACGATTCACGGTTTGTAGCTCTTCAAGAATTCCGCGAAAGCTACCGGCGTCAGCTCTTCACTCGTCGGCATATCGGGTCGCTTGAAGCGTTTTGATGCATGTATGTCTTCGGCTCGTCTAATGTGGTCGCCTTCGGGCTTGCCGCCGGGCACACAGCGATCGTGGGCGTCACGGGCCAGTGCAAGCGAATCGTCGGAGTACCAGATCATCTTATTTTTAAGTTTCGCTACAAACGTTTCGTGTGTGAAGATGTCATTCCAGCGAAGACCGAAATACTCATAAAAGATATCTTCGCGTACCTTTAGCCGGCCGGGATTGCATTCTTGTGTTCGTTCGATATTCAGCTGCGTTTTCGCGCGATTGCCGTCTGGATCGACCCAGCGAGCGTCATAAGGGGCGAACGAACAGAACGAATCGACCCAGTCGATCACAAGCTCGATCAATCGATCCCAACGATCTTCAATGGCCTTCCAGCGGATCAACGAGGGCTCATGCTGCCATTCGATCTGCTGTCGGGCAAGCTCATATTCAAGCGGATCGGCATAGCCAAAAGGCGAGCGCGCCACAAGCTCTTTCCATTTCGCCTGTATCGAAAGAAGCATGGGCAGGCGCTCGACCGTTCGCATACGCTCGGCGCAGTAGATGTCATAGGCGATGACGGGACCGGCATGCGGGCTGTTCAGTCCCATAAAAGCTCCCTCTTCTTCGGCCATGCGCAAGAATACCGGATAGCTGACGCCCGATCTGCCCAGATCGACGACACGCTGCACGACCGGAACGATATGCGCATGCTCGGGCTGTTGCTTTAAATAGTTAAGAGAGTCTTCGTAGGCCTTGAGAGAGCGGGCCATGAGATCTTCGTCTGAACTGGAGCCGGACGACTGAGAGGCTAACGCCCGTCCGTACCATTCACTGAATTTCGTATAGAGTCCGTCGTTGGCAAGCTTCGTGCTGTACGAGGCAAGGTCGTCCATCTCTTTGGCAAGGCCTTCCATCTGTGCGAGAACGGCCTTCATGTTATCGACGGCGTCGCCTGTGATTTTCTTTCCCTCGATCTCGGCGACCATGTTGCGAAAGGTGCCGAGAATCATATCTACCATCCCAGGATCAACGGCCATTGTCGGTGCCTCTGTATTTCTTATGATCTTCAATACGGCGAGCGAGCGTGGAGTCGGGAAAGGGTAGCTTGCGCCGATGTCTCGTCTCTGATAAAAGAGCGTAGTCCATCTTCCAGTTCGGATCCCACTCTTTTGCGGCGGGCAGATCGATCTCCTGCCACAGCTGTCTGCCCTTCGCGTGATCGGCCTCAGCGGCGGAGCGATGTTCGGCCTTCCAGCGATCGGGTACATCGGCACGTTCCGACACCTCAATATTCTCAAGGGCCGTGAAATCCGACCAGAAGTGATCGACAAGCAAATCGACGGCGATCTCGATTCGGTTTGCATCGAGGATGCGGTTAACCTCGGACGTGAGGTCCATGACGTCGCTGATCGTCGACTCCATCTGTAATACCGTTTTTAGAATGTTCTCGGGGCCTCGTGCTCGCACCGTTTCTTCGATTGAGCGAAAATGTCTCAGGCGGGCTGTTTCCTGATCTTTTACAAGAGCGACCGCCACCTTTACATGCAGATTGCCGGCAAAGAGCCGATCCCGGAATTCGTTCAGATCGGCGGCCGTTTCGATCGCTTCGAGCATCGCCCGCTCGGCAGCCTCGGAATGAGGATACATCGGATTGCCCTCATACTTTTTCAGCCGGGCCCTGTAGTATTCGATGTATTCCTTGTGCCGCTGTTCCATGCCGCATTGCATACGGCATGGATAAGAAAGGCAAGCATTTATCATCAACGCGGGCAACAGTTGGATTCAGGGACTACCACATTCAAAAAGCGTCGCCTTGAGGCATTGATCCGATCAGCCTATCGGGAGGTTGATTCTTCGAATTTCAAATTCCTGGCCTCCGGACGATTCAAGAAATCTTTTAGATCAAACAACTGTTCAATGTGGAAAACTCCTGGAGGTCGGGGGGATTCTAGCAACTCCCTGGTGACCCAGGCAGCCACGGTGCCGGTGGCGTTGCCTTCTCCGGTTCCTGTCAGAGAGCATTCGTATTGTGGTCGGTCGTTCCATCCCTCAATTTTCAGTATAAATTCATCCGATCCGAATCTGACCCGTTGGAGCAGTTTAATTAAAAAATCCTGTGAGCCTCTGGAAGCCAGGAGCCACCCGAGCCCTGTTTTTCGGATTGTAACAATTAATCCGGTTGCAAACGCTGAATCAAAGCAGAGACGAGTATTCACTGTACTGAGGCCCAGGGTATGCGGCAGTACATGCTGATCGGAGAAGTTGAAGCGGTAAGTCGTTCGAGTGCCGATGACTCCGGGAAATGTCGTTTTTTTTCCGTTAGAGAGGCTCTGAACTGTTACCGCTCCTCCGGGGGTGTGAACGGCGAATTGAGTAATTGCATTCTCAAGGGTCCAGCGTATTGCAGCTTCTCCGTGAGAATCGCCCATACCGAGCAGAATATCGATATCCACGGATGTAATGTCGGGCACACGGGATTTACAGTGTTTCGCCATCAAATTCGTGATTCCGGGCGAAAGGCCTACGCTCAGTACTGCCGTGGTACCGGTTCCTTCCGCCTGGTTTCGCAACTCTTCAATTTGAGAAAGTGTGGAGTAGTCGGCGGATATATCAACGTAATGGATTCCCCGTCGTACGCATTGGCGCGCCACTTCCACGTTGTTACTATCCAGGCACATGACTACTATGCCGACGCCCTGAAGAACCGATTGGGAAGCGGCTATGTTTGAAACGTCAAGAACAGTCGGCTCAATTTGCGGGCCTAACTCTCCGGCAAGCTTCTCTGCTTTCCGGAGATTTCTTCCGGCTATTACGATTTGCTGCGGGACTTGTCGGCAGAGTCGCTCCGCGATTCCTCTTCCGACGCTACCGTATCCGCCGATTATGAGAATTTTCTTCGGGCTCATTTTTTCCTCCCTGATCGGCCGGGCGGGGGGACGACTCCACCTGTTCCCGTACGCGCCACCCAGCACATATCGCAAATAGCATCGCCTCTTGACAGAGTATGTGGTCGTTTGTAGTGGCCCCGTCGCCCGTCGTTCACCAGTAGATCCGCTGCCGCCCAATCGTACAGGCACCATGAGCGATAGAAGGCTTCCAGTTCGCCAGAATCCTTCTGCTGAATGAGTTCCCGCACAAAAGCCTGTGGTGGGCAGTACGTCCAGTGAGTGTGAAAACCTTCCCTGTCTTCCCATGCCTCGACTTCGTAACCCGGTCGCCCCGGGGCGCTGAAGGGGAAGCGGAGGAGCGAACGGAGCGTGCTGTTCAGGCGGCGCTGTGAATCGTCCACCCACCGGAAAGGCAACACGGCAAGCGCGAGCATCCGGGCGTAGACCTTCCAGCCTACATCAGCCACGAGTTGCATGGCGTACTTTCGTCCTGTGCCGGTTTGTAAAAGGCAGCGGTAGGCGGCCGTGGTTACGATTGCCAGGAATACATTGTGGCGATTTCCAATCGTCGGCACCTCGTCGAGTTTTGCGATTGGAATGAGGCGCCCAACTTCATCCCAAACGTGATCCAGAAACTCGCTCACGTCCTTGTGAAGCCAGCGCCCTTTCTCGAGTTGCCTGGGATGTATCGCTCGCCCTTCCAGCGCTTCCCGTGCCGCCCGTCTCACGATGGGTCTGTAGACGATACGAAGCAATCCGACCTGAAAGCGCGTACCGCGCGAAATGGTCGCTCCCTGGGAATCGTGCGCCGCCTTGCCTCCTTCTGGTATTGCAGGTCGGGCGAGGCTGCTTTTCACTTTAATACTCATGTGTTCCGTGGTCATGATCATGGTTTGTTCGCGGTTCGGATGATTCTTCCTCGTGATTGTGGTTGTCATGTCCATCCTCTCCATGAATGGCCGGCATGCGCAGAACACCCGTGCCATGGCGGTAAACAACCTCGCCGCCTTCATAGCCTGACACAGTCAGAAGGCCGGTTGCCAGGATGATTGCCGCGACGAATAGAGGACTGATCGTTTTTGCCCCGCGCTGTTTCCACAGAGCCAGCAGAGCCAGTAATGAGAAGGCTCCGGCTGCCGACAGGGCCCAGTTCCTGTGATCGGTCATAGCCGCGTGAGAAGCGGCATCATGGCTGACCGTGTTATACGCATCCAGTCCGGATATGATCGTTCCCACTGTGGCAATAGTGCCAATCCATAGATTCCACCGCGCGGCAATCAACAGGTTCTCTTTTTTGAAAATGCTACCGGCAAGATATAGGAGCGCCGCCGCGCTTAAAAGCCCGATCGTGAAATGCACAAAAATCGGGTGATAGTTCGGTATGATTTCTATGTCGGTCATGGTTTCCTCCTTTCGTTGTCTTCAATCGGTCTGCTTTTACGTTCACATCAGTCCGTATTTCTCAGAGAACTTTCGCGCGTTCTCTTCGCTGGCGAAGTAAATGGCATTCCCTCTCATCTCAAGGATGAAGGCCTTAGCTTTATCCACCTTTTCGCCTGTAATCGGATCGAGAGCGTAGGCATACTTGTCGGTCTCATTCTGTAGAAGCTCGATACAGTTTTCGCAGCAGCCATAGTAGGTCTTTCCCGCAATATTGACCGATAGCATTTTTCGGTCAAAGACCTTGTTCTGCGGCATGCAAACATACGACGGATCTATTGATTGAATCGCCGTCGCGTCTTTATCACAGCCGAGCAAGAAAGCGCATGCCATGAGCAGCACGAGTGGAATGGTTTTCATCATGGTTTTTCTCCTATTGGTGATTTTCGTTTTTCAAACAAATTCCTGAGATCCGTTTGCGTCATCAGCGCAGACGTCTGCGCAGCAATTGAGCGTTCAAGGCGACGACGACCGTACTCAGGCTCATAAAGACGGCGCCGATAGCCGGACTGATTGCGATGCCCGGTATAAACCCCGTGGCCAGAGGAAGCGCTATGACGTTGTAGCCGGTCGCCCAGATAAGGTTCTGTATCATCTTTCGGTATGTTGCACGCCCGTAGGCGATGAGAGCGGCAATATCTGAGGGGTTGCTGTTAACGAGAACGATGTCGGCTGTTTCCGCAGCGACATCAGTGCCCGCTCCGACGGCGATACCTACGTCGGCTTGAGCCAGCGCCGGGGCGTCGTTTACTCCGTCTCCGGTCATGGCAACGTAATGGCCGGTTTTTTGAAGATCGGTAATGATCTCTACTTTTTGATGCGGTAAAAGTTCGCTGTAAACACCGTCAAGGCCAAGTCGGTTGCTGACGGCGTCGGCCGTTTTCCTGTTGTCACCCGTTGCCATAAAGACCTTTACGCCGGATGCTTGCAGGAACTGTACTGCATCTTTGCTTTCCGGTCGGATTGCATCAGCGAGAGTTAGACGTCCGACCAGATCCTTTTCTCTGAGAAGATAAACGATGGTTTCTGATCCGTCGGTTTCCACGGCCGGTATGGAAATACTCTCAGCCTGTAAATAGCCGGGACTCACCATTCGGAATACATCACCGTCAAGTTTGCCTTCGATGCCTCTTGCCGTTAACGATTTAAAATCGGTTACGTCGATTAAAGGAAGGCCTTGCTCCCGAGCGGCCGCCACGATTCCTCTCGCTATGGGATGCTCGGAGTGCATTTCCAGTGAGGCGGATAAACGAAGTATTTCGACCTCGGCAAATTCCTGTGACAGGCTTTCGATGCGTTGTACACGGAAAGCGCCTTCGGTCAGAGTACCTGTTTTGTCGAATACAATGGCATTGATCAGTCTTGAATTCTCAAAGGCCGTTCGGTTTCGTATAAGAAGGCCTTTTTGAGCCGCTGCGCCTGTTGATATGGCGACTACGAGAGGGATGGCCAGGCCGAGAGCATGGGGGCAGGCGATTACCATAATCGTCACCATTCTTTCAATGGCGTATTCCATGGTTGATCCCGTCATCAGGCTGAGCGCGAAAGTCAGGGTGCCCAGCCCGATGGAGATGAAAGTCAGGTAGCGGGCGGCTCTGTCGGCCAGATGCTGGGTTTTGGATTTGGTGGCCTGCGCTTCCTGGACAAGGTTGATGACTTTATTGAGATAGCTCTCTTTTCCAGTACTGGTAACGCGAGCTTTCAGCGACTGTGCTCCGTTGATCGAGCCGCCGATCAATCGATCGTCTTGCTTTCGCTTTATGGGTCGGCTTTCTCCCGTAAGCATGCTTTCGTCGATATAACTTTCCCCTTCGGCGATAATCGAATCGGCAGGAACCTTTTCATTTGCCTTGATCAGAATCAAATCGCCAGGCTTTAACCTGTCGATGGTCACCTCCATTATATGGTCGCCATGTATCAAATGGGCCTCGGCCGGCATCAGTTTCGCCAGAAGCTCCAGTGATCTTGATGTGGACTGAACGGAACGCATCTCGATCCAGTGACCGAGCAGCATAATGGAAATCAGAGTGGCAAGTTCCCAGTAGAAATCGTTTCCTGCCAATCCGAATGTGATCGCCACACTGTAGAGAAAGGCAGTGGTTATCGCAACAGCGATCAACGTCATCATGCCGGGTTTCAATGATCGGCTTTCGGCTACGATGCCTTTTAAAAAAGGCATCCCCCCATAAAGAAAAATGGCGCTGCCCATTGCGAAGAGTAGATAATGTCTTCCTGTAAAATCGATTGTATAACCGATCCAGTGCTGGATCATATCTGATAAAATAAGAATGGGAATGGTCAGCGTCAGAGAGAAGAAGAAGCGACGCCTGAAATCGTCGATCATAGACGAATGGTCGTGATGCTTATGTGGCTCGCTCGTTTCCGTCGAACCGGAATGCGACTGATGTTCAGCATGATGCGTATGGTCCATTGTGGTAACTCCTTGTCGTTGGGCGTGTCCTACCTCGCGTATCTGAAGGGAGCCGAATTGTTATATGATTCGGCGGTAGCAGGGAAAAAGGCGGAGATCCGCAAGATCTCCGCGGAGAGTATATCAATGTGCGTGGTTATGCTCGTGGGGCATGTTAGGCATGCACTGCTCGTGAGATTTGCCAGCTTCCATGCACTCCTGCATCTTCTTATGTTCGGCCATGCACTGCTCGTGCGTTTTTCCGCTTTTCATGCACTCCTGCATTTGCTGAGACTGGTCCGGCTGGTTCTTTTCTTTCGGTGTGGCTTCAGGTCGGGCCATTGCAAACAGCAGGGTCACGATTATCATCAATGCTTTCTTTCTCATCATTATTCTCCTGAAAATGCCCCTCCTCATGTTCATCAAAGAGGGGCAGATCTGTCAGTCCTGTAACTCGACGGAGTCACCGTTCAACGCCGTTCCTGAAAGGACCTTCGTTTGCGCATAGTGCTCATCGAAGATCTTTACCACCTCAACCTTACCGACCTGACGCCTGATGACAGGCGACAGCGATTGCGGATTCGGTTGTTTTTCATGTCTGTAAACGGTCAATTGCTGGCCTTCTCTGGCACCGTCCTTTGAACCGATGCAGACAATAGGGCCGCTTGCATCCTGTTGAACGACATGGCCTTTCATGAGCACTTCATGATGCACCTTGTGCGCTGTCTGGCATGCTGCGAGCAACCCTGTTACTACAAGCATGAGAACGAGGCCCATGCTTTTTGCGATTTGTCTCTTCATTTTCCTAACCTCCATAGTCGGTTTTTTATTCATTATCCTTGCGCTTCTTCCTGGAGACCCGTTTCCCGTAGAGCTTTGCCTCTACGGTGGTCGCTTCGAACGTTTCTGTCAGGTTCTGCTTTTGAAATTGAAAGGAAGGTTTTTTCCACTCCCGCAGACGCCACATCTCATAGAGCACGGGATAGATCAAAAGCTCCAGCACAAAAGATGTGATCAGGCCTCCGACCATCGGAGCGGCGATACGCTTCATTAGATCGGAACCCGTACCATCCGACCAGAGGATGGGAATCAAACCCAGAAAGGCCGAAGCGACGGTCATGATCTTCGGACGTACGCGTTTTACGGCGCCGTGAAGAATCGCCTCGCGCAGATCGGCCTCGTTGCGCAGCATTCCTTTCTTCTTTGCATCGTTGTACGAGAGATCGAGAAAAAGCAGCATGAAGGTGCCCGTCTCTGCATCGAGCCCCATCAGAGCGATCATGCCAACCCACACGGCAATAGAAACGTTGTAATCAAGCAGCCACAGGAACCAGATGGCGCCGACGAGCGAGAAGGGCACGGCAAGCAAGACGATCCCCGTTTTCGGCCAGGACTTTGTATTGAAGTGAATCAAAAGCACTACAAGAAAGAGCGTGAGCGGCAGAACTATTTTCAGACGCTGCTCGACTCTTTGCATGTTCTCGTACTGACCGCTCCACATGAGCGTATAACCGTTCGGAACGTTTACATGATCTCGAACGACCTGCTTGGCTTCTTTCACGTAACCGCCGATGTCGCGACCTTCGATGTCAACGTAGACATAGCCCGTTAACAGTCCGTTCTCATCTCTTATCATCGAGGGGCCCTGTACGACGTGAATATCGGCGATCTGCGACATCGGTATATGCGCTCCGGAGGGGGTGGGCACAAGGATTCGCCGTAAGGCGGCAAGGTCCTGACGGAAGGCGGGCTGGTAGCGCAGATGTACTGGATAACGCTCTCTGCCTTCGACGGTTACGGTGAGCGTTTCGCCGCCCAGCGCCAGTTGAAGAATCTGCTGTGCGTCATTCACTGTTAAACCGTATCGTGCCAGATCTTCGCGACGCAGATCGAAATCGAGATAGTAACCTCCCGTTACGCGCTCGGCAAAAACCGAACGTGTTCCCGGCACGTTTTCGAGAGATTTTTCTATCTGTCGGCCGATTATTTCGATCTCTTTTAGGTCGGCTCCCTGCACCTTGATACCGATCGGCGTGCGGATGCCCGTCGAGAGCATATCGATGCGTCCGCGGATGGGCATGGTGAATGCATTCGTCCATCCCGGGATCTGCATTTTTTCGTTCATTCGGGAAATGAGTTCATCATAGGTGATGCGATCGTTCCAGATCCAGCGAAAAAGAAAATGTGTGAAGTCGGGCAGGAAGCTGAACCAGCGCTCTTCCTTACTCCATTCTTCTTTCGGTTTCAGAACGACGACCGTCTCGACCATGCTGAACGGCGCCGGATCAAGAGAGGTGTCGGCGCGACCCGCTTTGCCGTAAACGCGCTCAACCTCGGGAAAACTCTTCAGTATTTTATCCTGCAGCTGCAGCACCTTCTTCGCCTCTTCGACCGAAATGCCTGGAAGTGTTGTTGGCATATAGAGGATCGTGCCTTCGTTAAGCGGAGGCATGAATTCCGAACCGAGCGATATATACATCGGCACCGTCGTTGCCATGAGAATGCCGGCCGCGGCAAGCGCCTTTTTCGGACGTTCAAGAACGTAGCGACAGGCCGGTTCATACAGTCGAAACAGCACCTTGCTTACGGGATGCTCATCTTCACGGTAATAACGACCTACAAAAAGTACCGTGCAGATGCGGGCCAGCCAGGCCGGCTTGAACTCAAATGGCGTTATACGCGCATAGAGCATGCGAATCGCCGGATCAAGCGTGATAGCCAGTATGGACGCGATGGCCATGGCCAGATTTTTTGAATAGGCAAGCGGCTTGAAAAGGCGTCCTTCCTGATCGACGAGCGTGAAGATCGGCAGAAACGAGACGGCGATCACAAGCAGCGAAAAGAAAACGGACGGCCCGACTTCTTTCATGGCGCTGAGACGGACGGCAAAGAAGCTTTCGCGAAAACCCGGCCGCGACGCCGTTGCATGGTCGACGACACCGTCGCGAATGCCCTGATCGTCGAGCCAGTGCTCGATCTTTTTATAGGCGTTCTCGACCTCGACGATGGCTCCGTCGACAAGGACGCCGATTGATATGGCTATGCCGGCAAGCGACATCAGATTGGAGGTGATCCCCATGAAGTACATGGGCAGAAAGGCAAGGAATACGCTCACGGGGATGGTGATGATGGCGACGCTTGCCGAAGGCCAGTGCCATAGGAATAACAGGATCACCAGGCTGACGATCAGAATCTCTTCAAGAAGAGTATGTCGCAACGTATCGATGGATTTCTTGATCAGCTCCGATCGGTCGTAGGTCGTTACGATCTTCATACCCTCGGGCAGATAGGGCTCGATTTCGGCGATGCGTTTCTTTACTCGTTCTATGACATTGAGCGCATTCTCTCCCTGTCGCATAACGACGATACCGCCCGGCGCGTCGCCGCGACCGTCGAGATCGGCCGCTCCTCTGCGCATATCGGGACCGATTTCGATACGACCGAGCTGTTTCAGCAAAATGGCCGTTCCCGTTTTCGGATCGGATCCGACGGCGATATTCTCGATATCTTCGAGGTTCTTGATGTATCCTCTTCCGCGAATCATATATTCGCGCCCCGACATCTCAAGCAGCCGGCCTCCGGATTCGTCGTTAGAACGCCGTATCGCCTCGGCGACTTCGGGTAGCTTCAAGTCGTATGCCAGAAGCGAAGCAGGGTTGATATGTACCTGATACTGCTTTACAAAGCCGCCGATGGACGCGACCTCGGCGACTCCCTGAAGGCTTTGCAACTGATAACGCAGATTCCAGTCCTGATAGGAGCGCAGCTCGGCAAGGTCATGGTTACCCGACTCGTCGGTGATGGCGTATTGATAGATCCAGCCGACGGCCGTCGCATCGGGGCCGATCTCGGTCTGCACGCCCTGTGGCAGGGTCGGCAGAATCTTCGACAGATATTCAAGCACGCGGCTTCGCGCCCAGTAGATGTCCGTTCCATCTTCGAAGATCACATAGACGTAGGAATAGCCGAAGTCCGAAAATCCTCGAATGGATTTCACGCCCGGAGCGCCGAGCAGCGAGCGTATGATGGGATACGTTACCTGATCCTCGATGATATCGGGGCTGCGATCCCACTTTGAATAGAGGATGACCTGCGTATCGCTCAGGTCGGGCAGAGCGTCCATTGGAATGTTCTTCATCGCCACGTAGGCGCCGGCGCTGATGATAGCGGCGAGGATGACGACAAGCAGGCTGTTATGCGCGCTGAAATCGATGACTTTTTGAATCCAGCTTTCTTTCTGTTCCTGTGTCTGCATCGTTATTCTCCGCGCAGCCTGGATTCTGAATCGATCAGGAACGTGGCCGAGGCGACGACGACCTCGCCCGCCGACAGCCCCGACAGGATGGCAATGCCTTCGTCGGCCTCACGTCCGACCTGGACACGACGCGGCGAGAAATGCGTACCGTTTCGCACCACGTAAACAAGCTGCTCCGTTCCCGTATCAATAAGGGCATCACGCGGAATCACAAGACCGCGACCCGCTTTCGACAGGATCGAGACGTTCACATACATATCGGGCTTGAGATCGGCCGCATTCTTTACTTCGATACGAGCCTGAAGGTTTCGCGTTTCAGGATCGACGGTGGGGCTGACCGATCGCACCGTCCCCTCCCAGCCTTCGCTGCCGCTTCCCGGCAGTCGGATGCGGGCCTTCATTCCTGGTTTAACCGATGGCAGATCGTTCTGATAGAGCGCCGCATAAACCCACGTCGTATTGCCGCCTCCCTGTAAATACAGCGATTCGTATTCTTTACGTCGGGCCGGTAACGTGCGAATCTCTTCTTCGCCCATGCCGAGCATCTTCAGGCGTGTGATGGCATATTGCCTGAGACCCGGATCGCCGGCTGCAATCGTAAGATACTCGCGAATCGCCACGGCAAGCTCGGGATCGAAGGCCACGCGTCCCGTTGTGCGGATGCTGGTATGCAGCTCTTTCTCTTCAACGGTGGCCGTCTTCAATCCTATGAGCTGCTGTCGTTCGATGCTGACCTCAACGTTGCCGCCCGATTCCGTTTCCATCTTCGAATGATCATGCTCTGTGTTAACCCCGTTGTTCTCAGTCGACTCCGTCTTGTTCTCTGCGATTGGCTTCTTCTTCACAGGAACAAGATCCATATGACAGATCGGGCATTGCCCCGGGCCGTCCTCTTTGATCTGAGGATGCATCGGGCATGTCCAGTACGAGACGTCTGAAGCATGATCGCTTTCGTCATGCAGCACAAGCCAGAACGATGTGGTCGCTATAACGGCGATAAGCAGAGCGATGATCGCAATCGTAACCCGTCGGCTTCGTTTCTGTAGAGTTGAGATAATTGCGCTTAATACGTTCATAAATCCTCCTTTTTTTCGCTGTCTGCCCGCGGATCAGGCTGAATCAAATTCAGGATGCGAGCAAGTTCGAAGATCTTCTCAAAGCGTTCCGCTTCCAGTTCTACAGCCTCCATTTCCAGGCTGTAAAGAGTCTCCCAGACGCGCAGGAGCGAATTGAAGTCTGTACTGCCGGCCTGGTATCCTTCGCGGGCGGCAAGCACGGCTCTGTTTGCCTCGGGAATCATGCGGCCTCTGTAAAGCTTGATGCGTTCGGTGGCGCTTTCGATGTCAGAGAGCAGGGCGCGACGGCTTGCCTCGGCGGCGAGATTGAGATCGTCGTATTGAAACCGTGCGGCGTCGGTAAGTCGGCTGGACTCTTCAACGTTGTTATGGTTATTCAGCGCCGACCATAGAGGAACGCGCATGGTGAATCCGAGCGAGATGCGATTGTCGCGTAACGTCTCGGGCGGCTCCATGTTTCCGGGCCTGCTCCGTAGATACTTCGCAAAGATCGTAAAATCGGGGGCATAGTCCAGCTTATCGATCGTCGTGCGTTTCTCTTCAATCTGCGAATCAAGAGAGGCCATTGCAAGCTCTGGAGAGAGTTCGGCGACCCTGCGCGATTCTTTCTTGATCGCCACAAGCAGTTCTTCGGCGTAGCCTGCGACGGCATCGAAGTTATGCATCGTCTTTATGTCCGGAGCATAATATGACAGTGTCGCCTCGGCCGCTTCATGCTGTTTTTCGTATCGTTGCAGTTTCTCTTCGAGGTTGCGCGATGAGAGCCGCGCCATCGAGATGTCGGCTAATCCTCCCTTGCCGAGAGCATACTGCGCCCCCGAAATGGAAAGGATCGGCTGAAATCGGCCCAGATACTGCCTCGTCAGATCCAGATGATGATGGATGCGCCATGCAGCCGTCAGGTCTCGCAGAAACGAGGCCGTCAGCTCGTTAGACGTCGCCATCAGACGCAGGCGCGCCTTCTGCGCTTCGAGATCGACGATATCGGATTCCAGAGACAGCCGCCCCGGTGTGGGAATGGCCTGACTGATCATCAGCTCCGTTTCCATAAAGGCCTTCGGTGAAAGATCGGCCGGATCTTTCTTATACGGGGCTTCCATGTAGGTGAAGCCGATCATCGGATCGGGATAATACCATCCGCTGTAGCGCGCCTTGGCCAGAGCGGCGGCCAGTCGTTCGGCCGCTGCCTTTGTGCGCGGATGATTTCTCGTTAATAATAGCAGGCGTTCTTTGAACGACTGTTCCGGCAGATCAGCCGGTGCCGCAACAACAGGATGCGACAGAGCTCCTATGAAAAAGAGCAGGATGAATCGACGGTATTCCCGTACGAATGCAGGGCGCGTTATTCCATGAAACATAAAACCTCCAGAGACTCAGAAAAGAATCTCTGGAGGCTATATGCGAAGAACTCTTAACCTCAAGAAAAGGCGAAGAGGAGGAGACGTGGCAGGATCGAGTGAATGACGGAAGATATCGGTGGCGGCCGGCTCTTTGATAAGCGGCAGAGCGGCCTCGTAGAAAGGCAGGGCAACCTCAGTCGGCTGAAGCTGCGAGGCTTTTTCAGGAGCGACTTTGCTATCGGAGCAGCCCGGACAGCTATTGCCATGATCGCCCCGGTCGTTATAGGGATCGTTCGCCGGCTGCCCGGAATGCATGGGGCAGTCAGCTGTCGGCGTAACGGGAGCGGCCCCAACTTCACAGGAGGCGGCACAGTAGAGGTTCCCGGTAAAGGAGAGGGCCATAAAAAGAGCCGCCGCAGTGAAGATCCTGCGTTGCGATGTGCCGGCTTTTTTAGAGTGCAGCCCGTCCATGCCTGTACCGGTTCGACTCTGGCATGTTTCGGGTTACATGTATAGCTCTTTTTTTCGGATTTGTGGATCAGAAAGGCAGAATTTCAGTAAAAATGAAGCGGCCCTGAGGTTCGAGCCGGCCTTCAGGATAAGGGTCAGTCGTGGAAGGCCAGCAGCTGGTCGAGAGCCTGGGGAAGATGGAAGATGTCCATCGGCAGAAAAAGCGTTTTGCAGCGGCAGCAACGGATGGGATTGGCATCGGTCGTTTCGTTTCGCAGAAGCAGGATGCAGGGCGGAATTCCGCCAATCTCGCGCAGTCGAAAACCGATCTCGGTGGCGCTTTTATCGGGGCCGGCGATGATCAGGCAGAAGTTAATGTCGACATCGTCGTAGCTGTCAGAGGCCTGATAGCGAAGCCCGCGTTCCAAGAGAGAGGTGCTCAGAATATCTCGCAATGCGGGATCATCGGTGAGAACGAGCACGGTCGGTGATACGCAGTGGCCTGGCATGAATCTGTTCCTGAAAGGGTGCAGCTTCTGCACCCTGCCAAGATAGAGATTGAAACCCGTCTGTGTATTATTTTTTTACATTCCGGGATTTTACGGCGTTGACGAAGAGTACCATCTCCTGAAGCGACCGGTCGTAATCGGCATCCACCCAGCGGCTGAGCAGCACATGATTGCCCCGTTCGATGGCGACGGCGCGGTTGAGCGGATTGGGTTTGTCGAGCATTCCGAACTGGTGAAAGGCGTCGAGCATGGCAGGAACCGATGCCGTCTGATCCTTATGCTGCTCATCTTTATAATAGTAGAGTAGAAGCACGGGCATGGTCAGGCGTTCGTAGGTACCGCTGTTGGCTGCGTATTCCCGCAGGTTTTCAAGGGATTTTATCGCCTTCAAATACTGTTTCGTGTACCAGAAATCCTGGTATCCCTCAATTCGTTTGTCGTTCGGATCATCCGGACGCTTCTCGGTTTTGCGAAAGGCGCTGCCGTTGACGGTTTCGAGCAGATACATGGCGCCGGGTTCGTTGGCAAGACGTCCCAACCAGTCCTCGAAATCATAAAACGGCGAGGTGAGGATCAGGCCGTCGATTTCAGGGTGTCTGGAACCCAGATACGTTGCCAGAAGGCCTCCCATACTGGTGCCGACGATGATGACGCGATCGCCGAGCAGACGCGTCATCTGATAGGCATCTTCGACCTCGTTGATATAATCCGAGAAGGTGGCCTGAGCATGATCCTCTGGATTCGTGCCGTGGCCCGGAAGGCGCACGTAGTAGGTGTTGGCCTTGAATTTCTCGGCAAGCTGGTCGACGACAAGCTCCCCCTCGGCGCGGGAGGCACCGTATCCGTGAATATAGAGAATGGCAAACTCAGTCTTATCGGCGTAGCGGATCAGGCGCTCTTCGTTTCCAGGGCGTGCGCCCTTTTCGTGCGAGATGCGCAGTTTTTCTTTCAGGTATTCATCGAAGGTGGCCGGTAGCGTTCGCTTTTTGGAACGATACCCCGGAGGCAGAAGTACGGCGAGCGCCAGGGCGCCGGCGCCGACGACAAGGGAGAGAAGCAGGATTCTATTTCGCAGTTCACGACTCATGATGATCAGAAACCGGAAGCGGCCCGGAAAAGGACAGGAAAAAAAAGAGAGGCAGGCCGATACTGAATCAGAAACAAAGGTCTTTTTATACAAACCCATGCAGAAACATCAGAAAGAAGGCAGCTTCCGGGTCTTTGCGTATTCGGCCCAGGTATTCCGCATTTGCAGATTGATCGATCCCGCCGATTCGGTGGACGAATTGCCAGGCATCCCGCTATCCGGACGCAAGGAATCCCTTCAGATCGTAAAGGATAGCGAGAGTAAGATCATCGCCCGGCGCAAGAGCTTCCGCTTTGTGCTCGATCCTCCGACCGGAAGCTTTCGTATCGACCTTGAGGGGCAGACCCTGTTGAAGGGGCGCATGCAGATGGACGAGCAGAGATTCCTTCTGCTGCGTCTGATGTCGACCATGGAAGTCTACGGGCTCGGCGCCTTCGAGGGAAAGAGAGATCGAAACGAAGGCCGCTATCTGTTGCGCACGATCGATACCCTTTTTTATGAAGTGAAGGACCAGTCTTACTCCGCTTTTCCCTTTCTGTTTTTTCGGTCCGAGGGCCAGTCTTTTGGATTGTTGTTGAACAGCTCGTACCCGCAGCAGTTCGATATTCAAAGAGATACAAGGATTGAAGAAGGCCTTGAGATTCACGTCAGCCGTCATCTTCCTACCTCCGTTGAAAAAGAGCCGGCTCCCATCGATCTTGTTCTTTTCACGGGCACGCCGGCCGACATCCTGCGTTCTTATGCACAGTTAACAGGACAGCCGTTTTTGCCGCCTGTCTGGGCGCTCGGCTATCATCAGTCCCGATGGTCGTATCGCAGCCAGAAGAAGGTACTTGAGATAGCGAAGACGGCAAGACAGCACCGGCTTCCTCTTGACGTAATCCATCTTGACATTCATTATATGGATCGCTACAGGGTGTTCACCTGGAATCCCGAAAAATTCGCCGAGCCCGAACGGTTGCATGCGGAGCTTGCCGAGCAGGGCGTGCGTACCGTCGCTATCATCGATCCCGGCGTCGCTGCGAAAGATGAGTATGATGTCTACAGAGGCGGATTGGAAGGCGATCATTTCTGCCGCAAAAGCGACGGCTCGCTTTATATCGGCAAGGTCTGGCCCGGTCTGTGCGCCTTCCCTGATTTTGTGCGGGAGGATACGCGCTACTGGTGGGCCCGTCAGCATAAGCCTATCTTTAATGCCGGCGTGAGCGGCATCTGGAACGATATGAACGAGCCCGCTTTGAAGATGGGCAAGACGACGGAGCCGCTTGACGAAGATATCACACACGTCGACGGCTCGCATCTGCGCTATCGCAATCTCTACGGCAACCTCGAAGCGAAGGCCACCAACGAGGCCTTCAGCGTATGGAAGCCCGGTCAGCGTCCGTTTGTGCTGACGCGATCGGCCTTCTCGGGAATTCAGAAGTATGCCGCGCTCTGGACCGGCGATAATCATTCAAGCTGGGCGCATCTTCGCGATAACCTCTATCAGATCGTTAACCTTGGATTGTGCGGCGTGCCGTTCAGCGGCGCCGATGTCGGCGGTTTCGGTTCGAGATCGGGCAAACTCGGCGCTTTGAAGCTGCGCCGGCAGCCCGAGCTCTTTCAGCGCTGGGTAGAGCTCGGATCGTTAATGCCGTTTTTTCGCATCCACACGACGCTCTATTCTTACAGCCAGGATCCGTGGAGCTACGGGCCCGAAGTATTACAGAACGCACGCAAGCATATCAATCGGCGCTACAGCCTTCTGCCGTACATCTATTCGCTCTTCTGGGAGGCCCATCGCACGGGCATGCCTATCGTCCGGCCTCTTTTTCTTGAATTCCCTTCGGTGGATTATGCGAGAACGTCATCGCAGTTTATGCTCGGTCCGGCACTTCTTGCCGCACCCGTCATGCAGCCCTCGCTCAGGGAGCGCGTCGTCGAGCTTCCTCCTGGCGATTGGTACGAGTTCGAAACCGGAGACCTTTATAGAGGAGGCCGCGTTCAGATTCCCGTCTCGCCGGGTTATTATCCTCTTTTTATTCGTTCGGGTTCGATGATTCCGTTCGCCCGCCCCGGACGCAATGCAGAGGAGACTCTGGCTAACGATATCTTTATACAGGTGTATCCCGACCAGGAGGTCCAGGGTACTCTGATTCTTGACGACGGCCTGAGCCTCGATTATGCGCACGGCAAAACCTTTGAGGCCCGACTGAAAGGCAAGCGAGACCGCAACGGCGATGTCTCTCTGGAATGGACGGTGACGACTCGAGAATATCAGCCGACGCAGTCTAAGCTAACGCTGCGCCTGCCTCTTCCTTACCGACAGATGAACCAGAAGAATAAGAAGATACAGGGCTCTGTGAGGACGCTCGGCAGCGAAGATCGCTCCGTGCAGGTCATGGAATACGAGCTGCCTCTTACGCAGGACTGGACGGCGACGTTTGTGTATCGCAATATCTTTCAGGGCGAGATTTGACTATCCTATTCTGCCAGGAAGAAGCCAGTTGACCAAAGAGGCCTCCGAGGACACGGAGGAAGAGAAAGAGATTTGTTAACCGATCGCCTGTTTCTTCTGTGCTGGAATCGGGTCGGTGGCATGGACGAAGTCAATCCTGACGATTCAAGAAATCTTCGGCAGCCTTGAGGATTGTCGGAGAGACATTTTTTCTGTTCTCCTGATTAACGGCATAGGTGAACAGCCTGTTTCCACGAACCATCGTCCTTTCTCGTTTGAACACCGTAGCTGCAGCCTTTGCCGCATATTCTGCAGTCTCATAAACGACCAGTCGATAGAGCACGTTTCCTTTATACTGAATGAATTCGCCAGGGATCTGTCTTCCCCCTGCGTTTATGAACGTAATGCAGAACAAGCCCGGGCCGTAATCTGGCCAGTCGCCGGCGGCAGTTCTTTCGCTATAAGATGCCTCCCAGAGAAACATCATTCCTTCAGTTCCAGAAAACAGAGTAAGAATGCTTTCGTTGAATTCTATACAGTCCTGTGCACGATTCTGAGGGAGTGTTTCTTGCCTGGCAATAATTCCCTGGGTGTGACACAATATCAACGAAATGGAAAGCAGCCTCGTCATGTTCCTCATCTGGCTATCCTCCTCCTTTCTCCTTTTCAAGGGCACAGCCTCCCGCATTCAGTCGAGAGGTGGTGCCTCTTCGATGACGCGCATCTCTTTCCAGTGGCCGAGAGAGAAGCGCACAAAGAAGCCGAGGGCAAGGACCAGGCCGTACACCGTTGCGATCGTCCAGACCGTGTAGATATTCGCCTGAAAGTAATACACGGCCAGGCCGACGGGCAGAACCAGACCGAAGATGGCCATCGTCGTTAACATGAACATAACGAAACGCGTATCACCGGCGCCCTTTAACGCCGATGAGAAGATGATGTTCATGCCGTCAAAGAGGGCGAACAGGGCGAGAAAGCGAAGAAGGATTTTCGCTTTCTCGGCGACCGGGGCGAATCTTTCCGGGTCTGCGCCTAACTCGAACGGCAGCAGAAAAAGCGAGGGCAGGGCGATATAGCAGAGGCCCATAAAGCTCATGTAGGCGAACGAAAGATGAAAGCCCGCAATAGAGCTCGACTCGGCCAGCGGCGGCTTCTCGGCGCCAAGATACTTGCCGACAAGGATTGAGATGGCGAAACCGAGTCCCATCATCGGCATGAAGGCGATGGTGTTCACGTTGAAGGCGACGTTTGTCGCGGCCAGGTCTTCGGTTCCGAGATGCCCGACGATGAGAATGAACCCCGTAAAGCCTGCAAGATCGATGAAGAACTGCATTCCGCTTGGAAGGCCGAAGCGAATCAGACGCTTGAACAGTTCGAGATCAAGGCGCCACTGCTTGAGGGCGTTTTCGTTTTCGGCGAAACCGGGAATATAAAAGAGGCCGACATAGAGAATGCAATAGACGACGGCCGCCGCCGAGGTGGCGATGCCGGCGCCTTTCATGCCCATCTCGGGGAATCCGAATTTGCCGAAGATCAAAACGTAATCAAGCATTAGGTTGAAGCCCGTCGCTACGAAGTTGATCCACATAACGGGCCAGGTGCGACCGATGCCGGTGAAGTAACCCGAGAAAGCAGCGGATGCGATATGCGGAGCGGCACCCAGACAGAGCATCTGAAAATACTCGGACTCGAATCGCTGCACGGCAGGTTCATGGCCGAACAGGGCGAAGATCTGCGGAGCAAAGGGAATCAGAAGCAGATGAATAAAGCCGCCGATCAGAGCAATATAGATGCCCTGCCACATCGCCGATCCCATACGTGAAAAACGGCCTGCTCCGTAATACTGAGAGACGAAAACGCTGACGTATCCGGCTGTGCCGGCGAAGATGCTTGTCGTCGTAATATTGAGAATGCCGGCCGGCAGCGAGGCGGCCAGGGCTTCAGGCGAATACCAGCTGAGAAATGTGCGGTCGACGAACATCTGTAGCGACCATGCCGACGTACTGAGAATAAGCGGAACCGAGATGGCAAGCACCTCGCGGTAGCCGCCTTCTCCTTTCCAGTGGCCTCTTCTGACGATCTGCCTGAGAGCTGACAGCACGGTATTCATTGGACCGATTCTGGAATACCACGGAATTAGTAAATTCAGAAACCACTGAACGATCAGGCTGTCTGTGTTCTGATTGACCTGTTCGCCGCGCAGAGAATACTTTCTGTGTGTCTCCCTTTGCGCATTGTCCGTCCTGCCGTACGCCATCGCCGACCTTCACACACGGAAAGCGCCTGCATTGCGAGCAATGCGGATTTGAATTCTTCCAGAATACGGCCGCCGCCGTCGGAGCGCTGATTCGCAGCGGCGAACACATTCTCTTTCTCAGGCGTGCCCGCGAACCCGGATACGGTCTGCTCGATGTTCCCGGCGGATTCGTCGATCCGGGAGAGACGCTCGAAGAGGCATTGAGGCGCGAATGCCTTGAAGAGATCGGTGAAGAGCCCGTACATCTGAAATATTTCTGTTCGCTCTCGAATACCTACCTCTATGCCGGAGTCGAATACACGACGGCCGATGCCTTCTTCTTTGCTGAGCTGGATCGTCCGATTGATAACGACGATCTGTTGCGGTTAAAGATCGATCGATCCGAGGTGCTCTCGTTGCATCTGCTCCGTATCGCCGAAATCCGTTCCGAAGATCTGGCCTTTCCATCTCTACAAAAGCTTCATGAAAAGCTGATGGTCGGATCGCTTTCCGCTTGATTGTGGGCCGCTTTTTTGTTTACTGAATCATGGCCTTCCGTGTTCTTCCTGTTACGGCGTTTGCGCAGAACTGTACCCTCTTCTGGTGTGAGAAGACGAAAGAGGCTGCCGTCATCGATCCAGGCGGCGAGGTCGATCGTATTCTCGAAGCGGCTCAGGCCGATGGATTAAAGATAACGAAGATATGGGTGACGCACGGACATCTTGATCATGTAGGTGGAGTGGCCGAGCTACAGAAGAAAACGAAGGCGATCATCGAAGGGCCGCATGAAGCGGATCGTTACTGGGTGGAGAATCTTTCGGGTCAGGCGCGCATGTTTGGCTTTCCGCAATCGGGCGATTTTCAGCCCGATCGCTGGCTTGCTCATGGTGAAACGGTCACGCTCGGCAAAGAGACGCTGCACGTTATCCATTGTCCGGGGCATACACCCGGCCATGTCGTCTTTTATGATGAAAAATCGCGCTGGGCTCAGGTCGGCGACGTTCTCTTCTCGGGCTCGATCGGGCGAACGGATTTTCCGGGGGGCAGCTACGAAGCGCTCATCGAATCGATTCGCGGACGTTTGTTTACGCTCGGCGACGATATACAGTTCGTTCCGGGACATGGGCCGATGTCGACCTTCGCAGAAGAACGTCGTTCCAATCCCTTTGTCGGCGAGATCGGATAACCCTTTTTCTGCCCCACCAAACAGATCCCTTACCTCTGATCCAGCCGGCTCTCATCGCCGTCGGCGATCTCTTACATGCGCACGTTTACCTGAGCGGCGCTATGGCGGGCCTTCGCTCGCGCCTCATCGATCGTCGTACCAAGAGCGAAGGCGACGCCAAGTCGGCGATGCCCCTGAATCTCAGGCTTGCCGAAGATGCGCAGCCCCGTGTCGACTTCGCGCAGAGCGGCATCGAGGTTCTCGTACACCATGCTGCTGCTATTCCCTTCGGGCAGAATAACGGCCGAGGCCGCCGGCCCGAACTGGCGAATGCCCGGAATGGGCAGACCGAGAATGGCCCGCACATGAAGCGCAAACTCGCTCAGATCCTGCGAGATCAGAGTCACCATGCCCGTATCATGCGGACGGGGCGAGACCTCGCTGAAATAGACGTCATCGCCTTTTACAAACAGCTCCACTCCGAAGATGCCGCGTCCACCCAGTCCCTCCGTAAGCTTCGCCGAGATCTGCTTTGCCTTCGCAAGCGCCGCCTCGCTCATCGGTTGCGGCTGCCACGATTCGCGGTAATCGCCGTCGATCTGCAAATGACCGATAGGCTCACAGAAGGACGTACCGCCTTCATGACGCACGGTTAACAGCGTGATCTCATAATCGAAGGGAATAAACTCTTCGACGATCATGCGGCCTGCGCCTGCGCGACCTCCGCTCTGCGCATAATCAAAGGCCTTATCGATCTCGGCCTCTGTGCGTACGATACTCTGCCCTTTGCCCGAAGAGCTCATCACCGGCTTCACGACGCAGGGCAGGCCGATCTCACGCACCGCCTGCACATACTCTTCGCGTGTGCCGGCAAAGCGGTATTGCGAAACGGGCAGAGCAAGCGTCTCGGCGGCAAAACGACGTATGCCCTCGCGATCCATCGTAAGGCGTGCGGCCTTAGCCGTGGGAATAACCGTCATGCCCTTTTCTTCGTATTCAAGCAGAACGTGTGTGGCGATGGCCTCGATTTCGGGGACGATCAGGGCCGGCCGTACCTCTTCAATCGTGCGTCTGAGGGCCTCTTCGTCGAGCATCGAGAAGACCCGGCTTTCCTGCGCCACCTGCATGGCCGGTGCGCCTTCATAGCGGTCGCAGGCGACGACATGGATTCCAAAGCGAATCGCCTCGATGGCGACTTCACGGCCAAGTTCGCCCGAACCGAGCAGCAGCAGTTTGGTGGCGGTGGATGAGGACGGAGTTCCGACTGAGATCATAGGCGAAGCTTTTTCGCCGATCCGCTGCGTCAATCAGAGGCGCTGTAAGCGGATGGGCCCGCCTATCGGTGGCGAAGATTGCCCTGTAGCGATACACAGCGCATTCCCAATCTTTTTTCTGCGAACATTTTTCATCGGACCTCTGCAGTATTGCCCATCAAAGAGCCGATAACAGTTGCAAAGCCTGCGAAGTGCGGATTTCCTGTCTCAGAATCCAGGCGGGTCGGATGTCAGAATTCCTGAATAAGCTACACAAATATGCACCTCGCCTGGTTCTCGAACATCTCGTCGAACACCCGGCCCCTCCCGAGCGTCCTGTGGCCGAGAGCATCGTCGGAGCAGCGCTTTTCGCCGATATGGCCGGCTTTACCTCTCTGACTGAGAGGATTATGAAGCTGTCTTCCAATGGCCTGATCGAACTCGCCGATATCGTAAACCTGTATCTCAGCCGCCAGATCGACATCATCGACGAATACGGCGGTGATATTCTGAAGTTTGCCGGTGATGCCCTGATCGCCGTCTGGCCTGCCACCTCAGAAAAGGAGCTCGCTCAGATGACCCTGCGCGCCGCTCATTGCGGGCTGGAGCTACAGCGCCAGCTCGACAGAACGAAGATCGGTTCAGGCATGGAGCTTTCTTTGCGTATCGGAGTCGGCGCCGGACCGCTGCTTGCTCAAATGGTCGGCGGCCTGTACGATCGCTGGGAGTTCCTGATTGGAGGCGATGCCGTAGACCAGGTGGGCCGGGCGCAGAAGCAGGCCGAGCCAGGCCAGGTCGTGATCTCGCCCCAGGCGGCGCGTATGATCCGCTCAATGAAGGCGGGGCATCGCGTGGGCAATCGGCTCCTTGTCGAGCACCGGCCCGAGGCCGACGCACCGGGTCCTCTTACCATCCCCGCCTTACAGCCCGGTTGTGAGAAGGCGTTGCGTTGCTTTATTCCGCGGCGTATCATCAATCTCATAGAAGAGGGCCGCGGCGGCTCCGCCGCTTTCGAGGTGCGCACGGTAACCGTTCTTTTTATTCGGATTCTGGAATGGCATACGGCCGAGCTGCCGATTGAAGAGGTCCATCGCGTGATGCGCAAGGTGCAGGACGGTCTGTACCGTCATGAGGGAGCCATCAATCGTTTCGGGATTGAGGAAAAGGGTACGGTCATTCTCGCCGCCTTCGGATTACCGCCTCTCGATCATCCTGACGACGCCGTGCGCGCCCTGCTTTCGGCTCGCGATATCTTCACCGAGCTCGGCGAGATGGGACATAAGGCCGTCATAGGCATCGGCACCGGAGTCGTCTTTGTCGGTCCGATGGGTAACGAGATTCGCAGCGAATACACGATGCACGGTAACGTCGTGAACCTTGCCGCCCGACTCATGCAGGCCTCTGATTCGATTTATTGCGACCAGACCACTTACGAAAAAGTTCTGACGTTAGCCGAAGGTGATCCCGGTGCTGCTCACGGTTTACGATTCGAGGCTCTTGAACCTATGAAGGTGAAGGGTAACGATCAGCCTGTAAGCGCCTTTCGATTGCGTGTGTGACGGCTCGCTACGTCAGTCCGAAATGCTTTTTATATTCTGAATTCCCCGATGCGGGAAAGAAGATCAGAAAGAAATCGATGCTTCCGAATACCCGATCGCAGGCCGGAGGGCCCGCAATACAGGCCCCTGCTCGCAGATAGCCTTTCATCAGCGGTGGCATACGTCTCATCGCTGCTTTTGCATCGTCAGGCCTGATATCGGTTCGGAATCCGGGCAGCGCCGCCTCGGGAACCGGACGAACCGCATTGCCCGAGATGACGCGACCCGCATCACGAAAGCAGGCGTATGTGATCTCGGCAAGCTCGACATCCTGCCCTGTTAATGAGCCGCAGCCCATAAAGCAGCCGACGTCGGATTCTTGCATGAATCGAACAAGGCCGCTCCACAACAGTCGGATAACGCTGCCGTCGCGAAAATCAGGATGAACGCAGCTGCGTCCGATCTCTGCCTTGCGTATGGGTAACGCTCGTATGCCGCTCATATCGAACTCCGTCTCGGAGTAGTAGCCCGGCCCGGCCTCGGCCACGTCTGAAAGAAGAATGCGGTAGGTGCCGATCACGGTATCGGCTCTATCGGGATGCGGAACGATAAGGTGCTCGCAATGATCGTCGAATCGGTCGCGGTCAAGGCCGTCTTCGCCGCCGCTTGTTCCTCTTCCCTGTTCGACGGCGAAAACCTCATGACGCAGTCGGCTGGCGGCATAACGCTCCGCTTCGGTTCGCGCAATATATGCCTGTTTCAACTCTGTTTTCATACACTCCTCCTGAGAGCCGGTCCTGCAATCCTCCCTGGGTTTTGGGCCCGGGCGTCAGTCCGATGCCGCCGTGAATTCTCTGTTTCTGTAGTAATGTAGCGTTTCCCGGGCGATCCGGATTATGCTGACTCCGGGAAGGCCTCGTCTGCGATTCTTGCGAGCGATCGTAAAAAGAGTCTTCCATTGCTTGAATAATATGGAGTATGCCTGCAAGAGAGAGAAGGAAGGATCGTACAGATTCGTAGACTCCGAGGTGACCCCGTTCGCCTCCACGACGTAGAAGTCCTGCCCTGCTTTCAGGGCCTGTTCCGATTCAAAACGAATATCAAATCGCCCGAAGTAGAAGCCGTTCATCGATCGGGCCATAGCATCGACGGCCATCGTTAGCTCGGGCGTGATCAGATCGCTGCGATCGTAGAAGAGCGTGCCCTGACAATGGTTACCCACCCGCCCGAGCGAAACCGTTATGCCGTTTTCGGGAACGGTATGCAGACGGTCCTTGAACCGCTCAAAGAAGACCGACTTCTGAAAGCGATAGCGCTCGTGCGATTCGATGAGTTCGCGCAGGGTCTTCTGGCCGTCTCCCTGGATTGAGGGAAAGATCTTACCCGTGATTGAAAAGATGCTTCCCGATTCGTGGTCGGGATCTCTGATATAAAAGATACCCACCTCTCCGGGGCCGGCATGATACTCCTGAATCAAAACGTCTCCCGGCGTAGTCTTCACATAGTCGATCATCTGTTCGCGATTCTGTAGAATACGTACGGATGCCCCTCGCTGTGAGGCATCGGGTTTCATGATGGCGGGAAAATCAAAGGCCTTCGAGGCAATCGCCGTAACGACAGAATTCTCTCGATCTGCTTCGGCTGCGATGAAATGTGTTCGAAGGGAGCGATGTTCGGGAATCAAAGACAGGATCTGGAATTTAGATTCGCCGACGATGCCACCTCCCGGAATAGAAGGGTTAGCCGCAGCGACGACGCCGAATCCGCCGGAGCGTAAGCTCTGATACATGATGTAGGGAACGACGGGAGCATAGAAGATCCATGCAGGCCAGAACTCAAATCGCTTCCAGCTGTCGATGCCTTTGCGAGAAAGACGGACAACAGGAACGATTGCGACAGATAGAAGCGGAAGAAGCGTAAGATACGAGTATCTCTGTAAAGTCTCGGCCGCAGCCACACCAAGCATAGCCGAAAGTCCGACAAGCAGAGGCGTCCAGAGCATCACTGCGAGTGCGGCAAACATGATAAATGATGAAAGGCGGCCTTTCTTCCGGTCGTTTGCATGTAAAAATCCCGCCGCAAGATATACGGGAAGACGCAATCCCGGAACAAAGCGTGCGGCGAGAATCATCTTGCCCGAATGACGTGCAAGCATCGCCCCGCCTTTTTCAGATGCCGTACGGAAGCTCTGCCATCGTTGAAGCATGCCCGTTCTTTGTAGAAGACGCCCCGTTACCCAGAGACCCGTGTCGCCAAGAAGGACGCCGGTGAAGGCCGAAACGAGCCCCGTTACAGGCGAGACGATGCCCGAGCCGATGGCAAGACCGACGGCGATTAACGTAGCGTCTTCGGCGATGAAGGTCGCGAGGATGACCGAGAGGGCAAAGGCCCATTCTGACGAGAGATCAGGAGGCATACAGCGACTCCTTTGCATTGCGTAATCTCAGCTGAGCCCGAACGGTAGATCCGTCGATATCAAAGTAGTCGATAGAGGCAGTCGAAACCTGTACGTTATAGGAGGTAATGCTGACCGTGCGTGCATCGTCGCGCATCATCATAACGCTCTGAGCGGGATGCCGCGGATCATGATGATGATGGAATTGCCTCTGTGCCGCTCTATCGGGATGATGCGAGAGAAGCCGGGCAAACAATGACTCGCGGTAGGGATGCACAAGAGAGTCGCCGAGTCCCGAGGTCGCCAGTAGCAGAGGGCTGGCTATATCCATAAGTCGGTGTGTCAGGGACTCTCCGTTGAACGAGAAAAGGCGCTGTTCCTGTCGGTCTCGTAACAGACAGTAAAAGGGCCTCATGTCATGCAATGGAATACAATGCCACTGATCAGACGCATCTTTAACCGAAGGGGCCTCAAGCAGCGCCGGCAGAATGCTACCTCTGCTGACGCTGCCGCTGTTCAATCTATCGCCTTCTTCCGTGCGGTTCAGCACGAATCCTATGAGCCCGCTTTCGTTAATGGCGGTCCAGGTCCCGCCTGCATCGGCGTCGCGAGGGGCGAGTATGCCATCTCGCAAGAGAGGAGGCAGCGCCTTTTGCCGTTCATTCAACTCGTCCCGATTCATCATGGCAGAGAACCGAAGTCCGTCTTTTGATTCGGGCAGTATCGTCAGCGTACACATCGTTCCGTCTCAGGAAAGCACTTCAATCGTTGCCGGGGCAAAGCCAAAAAAGTCGGGAATGTCGACTTCCAGATTACGCAAAAGCATCGCAATGATGGCATTGTGATGGATGGCATGATGCATTACGAAGGCCAGCTCTCGACCGATCGTCGATGTCGTCCGGTAGCGTGGATGAAACGGCGAGAGAAGAAGGTGTAGCTCTACCGTTTTATTGAGATCCTGGTCTGAAAGTGAGTTCAGGTCTTTTATGAGAAGGTCGATGGCGTCGATAGCCGACATGCGGGAGCGTTCTACTGTAGTATTGCGTTCTCGGGTATCGTAGTCGATCGGATTTCCGTTACGGCCGGCGAGCAACGCTTGAATATGATCGAGAGTGTGTCGAATATGAGATCCTGTTCCCGACTGAGTACTGGCGGTGCATTTCGTGTATTGCTCGTCTGTGATAAGTGAAAGCAGATCGCGTGTCTGACTCAGCAATGTTTGCAGAGAAGTAACGGGGGATGTTTCTTTAAGAGAGCTCATCCTGCACGTTTCGTGCACCATCGACATTGGTTTCACCGTCACGGTGTTTTTTCTGGGAATCGTAAAAAATGCAAAAAAAAGATACTTACGAGGTGAGAGCGACGAGGAAGACCGGAGTTTCTTTTTTAGTTGAGAGGGCCATTTTTTATCGTTATTCTATGTCCTGCATGCAACCAGAGATCGAATGTTGCGAATCTGCGTAAGATGCAGCCTCGCAAAATCGTTATCCTTGTTCTGCGAATGATCGTTGCCGGAGTCTTTCTGCAGACTCTATTTTTCAAATTCACCGGCGCTGCAGAATCGATCTTTATCTTTGAGACGGTCGGTCTCGAACCGGCCGGTCGCTATGCTACAGGCTTCGCTGAATTGATCGCCTCCGTTCTTCTTCTCTGGCCGTCTCAGTATCGCAGGGGGGCAATGTTATCCATTCTGATCATTGTGCCTGCGATTATTCTGCATCTGACCGTAATTGGAATCGTCGTCCATGACGACGGAGGGCTTCTTTTTGCCCTTGCCTGTTCAGTTCTCGCAGGAAGCGCCACTCTCTTGATCCTCGGACGCAAAAAGGAGGAGGGGGGCATTTCATGAAGCCGCTTCTGCGTTTACTTGTGTGGCTCATCGGTGATCCGCGTCTTGATCCGCTTTCGGCGCGGCTTTTCAATTCAGTCAGCATCGTCAATGGTGTTTTGAATCTGCTCGGATCGTTTGCCGCTCTGACCCTGCCCGATCCTGTGCGTCTGTTTCTTCTGCATTTCATTTCAGGCTCGCTCTTTCTTCTGTATTACTTTATTTCCAGGTTCCGGTCGCAACACCGCTCTCTCTTCTGGCTTTTTAACCTGACCATTCTGGTTTTTTTATCTTTCAACTGGTTCTGGAATGGCGGATCGGTCGGCGGCGCTCACTATTACTTTATTCCGGCGCTTGTCATCGCGACGATCCTGCTTGATGGGCGCCGTCCGTATCTGATATACGGCATCTCGCTGCTCGTCGTCGGATCTCTCTTCGCTATCGAGTATCTGTATCCGGAATGGATCACGATGTATCCTTCTCGAGAAGATCGCCTGATGGATGCCAGCGGCAATTATCTTTTCGTTCAGCTGCTGACCGGCATCCTTATCTTTATACTTACAAACAGCCTGGAATTCGAGAGATTGAAATCCGATCGGTTGTTGCGTAACATTCTACCGCTCACCGTGGCCGAAGAGCTGAAGAAGCGAGACCGTGTGACGCCTCGTGGTTACTCATCGGCGACCGTGCTTTTTGCCGATCTGACGGGATTTACGGCTGCAAGCGCCGATTTGAATCCCGAGCAACTTATCAAAGAACTCGATCAACTCTTCGCATCGTTCGATCATGCCGTGCGGGCCACAGGTCTTGAAAAGATCAAGACGATCGGCGACGCCTATATGGCAGCCGGTGGAATCCCCGATGAGAATCAAACACACTCTGTGGACGCCGTTCTCTGCGCTCTTCGCTTTCAGAAGCTGATGAAGCGGCATTCAACGGCAAGCGAACCGGCGCGGAACTGGCGGCTGCGCGTCGGCATTCATTGCGGTCCGGTCATAACGGGTGTCGTAGGCACCGATAAATTCGTCTATGACGTCTGGGGAGACACGGTGAATACCGCCAGTCGTATGGAATCGGCGGGGCTTCCCGGTGAGGTGAATATTTCTAAGGATATGTATGAGCGGGTAAAGGATTTTTTCATCTGCGAAGATCGAGGGCTGCTGCCCGTTAAAGGGAAAGGCGATATGGCAATGTATCTTGTGAAGGGCATCCGCCCCGAGCTTGAGGATCGACCGAATCATCCGAACGCAGAATTCAAAGCTCTTTATGCCAGGCTGAAAGGCCTGTAAGTATCATTTTGAGAGGTAGAAAACGTATGAAACGAACCATCTTGTGGCTGGCCCTTCTTTTCGCAGTGCCACCGTTAGCCGCCGAAGGCCTTGTGCTTGCAAAATTCCACGCTGACTGGTGCCCTTCCTGTAAACGCTGGGATAACGTCAGTCCGGGTTTTTCTGATCTGAAGCGTTATGCTGAATCAAAAGGAATCACGGTCGTCGTCTTCGATTTAACCGACGATGAAAAGACTGCCACAGCACGCCGGCAGGCGGAGCGGCTTGGCGTCCTCAAGGCCTTCGACGATCAGAAGAATGCAACAGGATACGCTCTGCTGATCGACAGTGCATCGGGGGCTATCGTGCAACGGCTCGAATCGGGCAGCGCCAATCTGTTTTTCTTTGATTCCTTTTTTTCTGAAGATGCTCAGAGGGCCTTTGAGACAAACAGACAGAAGATCGACGCCGCCGTAAAACGATAGGCCAGCTTAAAGAAACGCTCCGGGCGGTCGCAGCAGGATACTGTGTCCGATTCGTAGTCGATCGTGTAACCGTTGCTCAGCAGTTTCTACGACTTCGCAAGCAGAGCAAGCGAGGTTGAAGCAAGTCCGGCGTCTGCGGCCACGCGCACCAGGCACTGATGACAGGCCTCGGGAATACTCAGCGTTTCCGTTCTTTCTTCAAAGCGAATCGGAAGCGAAATCTGTGACGGCAGGTCTTCAAAGAAGGCAAAACGACCGCGTCCCGATGCCTTGGCCCTGTACATAGCACGGTCGGCAAGCTGAATCAGTCGATCCGGCCGCGGATCATGGTCGGGATACAGGGCGATGCCGACGCTGGCTCCGATACGGCATATGGTATTGTCGACAAAGATCGGGCGTGACAGGATCTCGATGAGTTTTCGGGCCACGCCCGTTGCCGCCGCCGGATGTCGTATTCCTGGAAGCAGGATGATGAACTCGTCGCCGCCCTGCCGGCATACCGTATCGTCTCTTCGCAGGACGCGTTCGATGCGCGATGCGACCTCAACCAGAACGGCGTCACCGATGCGATGACCGTGAGCGTCGTTCACCTGTTTGAAGCGATCGAGATCGACGAAGAGCAGGGCGAACTTTTCATGTAAGCGGTCGGCTCGCAGGCGGGTCTGGTGCAGTCGATCCTCAAGGCGACGACGATTGGGAAGGCCGGTTAATGCATCGTGATAGGCGTGAAAAGCCATCGCCTCTTCGACGTGCTTTCGCTCGGTGATGTCGAGCAGAACGGCTACGGCTCCGGCAAGCTGCCCGCTCTCGTCGTGATAGGGCGCTACATGTATATCGAACCATTTCGGAGCCTCGCCGCCCTCTGCAAGAGCAAGCTCCTGGCGGTGCGTACTGTAAGCGTGCATGGTCTTCCATATCTGAACGGTCAGGCGGCTGAGACCGGCTCGCTTCAGGTAAGGAATGACGCTCATTCCCGTAGAGTCGACGCTTTCTGCCCCAAAAAGGGCAGCAAAGCGATCATTCATACGAACGATTCGTGCTCGCCGGTCGAGTACGCAGGTGTATGAGATCGTTTCAAAGGCCTCCATAACGGAGCGTATTTTTCTGAGAATCGACTCTTCCTGTGGATCGAAGAAACTGCCTCCCCGGCCGCGCGGAGGCTCCAGAAACATAGTATTCATAGCCTGACTCCTGTAGCCTCAGGATCGGTTTCTTTATATATGTTTAGATTATACGCGATCGAACTACAGGCCGACCCTTCTCTGTCGATAGGAGATGTCAAATTTATTTTTTTAATGAGTCTCAGAGATCACTTCGCTCGCATTCGCAGCAACACGCCATGCACGGAGCAGTGAGCTGTGCGGTATTTGACCTCAATCAAGACCGATCAGTCTGTTTTTCGCTCGTCTGCCTGTCGGGAAGCGTTAGTCGTGTGAACACTGTGAGTGGTCGTGATGGTGAACAGGAGTCGGTTCTTTTACATAGATCGTACGTTCCGCGCAGCAGCGGCACTCAAACTGCAGAGTGATGTGGCTCACACCGAATTGATTCTCAAGCAGCCGTTGAATACGCTCGCGAATCGCCGCCGTCTGTGAAAGAAGCATATCTTCCAGTTCGATGTGGGCTTCGAAGTGGATGGTTCTTTCATTGGCAAGCCAGGTATGAACGTGATGGATGTTTTGCACTCCGTCTATGGCCTCAACGGATCGTTTCATCTCTTCGTAATCGAGCTCGGCCGACGACTGCATGAGGATGTCGACGGTACGCAAAAAAATGTCCTTCGACTCTTTGATGATATAAAACGAGATAAGAAGCGAGACGACAGGGTCGATCCAGGTAAGCGTCGGAAAGAAGATGAGAATGACGGCTCCGATGACGACGCCGACCGAGGATAGCGTATCGGCAAGAAGATGCAGATAGCCCGAGCGAATGTTCAGGCTGTGATTGGCATGCTGATGCAGAAGCATGACACAGACCAGATTGCCGACGAGTCCGATGACGGCGACGATGAGCATCCAATCTCCCTTAATGGGCTCAGGTCTATAAAAGCGGGCGATTGCCTCGTAGATCAGATACGCCGAGATCAGAAGCAGGAAGAGAGAGTTCAGAAAGGCGGCGAGAATCTCAGCCCTCTTGTATCCATACGAACGCCGGGGAGTGGCCGTTCGCAGGGCAATACGTAAAGCGACGTAACTGAGCACGATGGAGATCGTATCGCTGAGATTATGCGCCGAGTCTGATAGCAGGGCAATACTGCCCGTGACGATTCCGCCGATGACCTCGGCGATCGTAATGACGAGGTTGATCAGCGTCACCCAGAGCAGTCGCCGACCCGATATCTCTCCGTGATGGTGCATCTCTTTCTATGAAAAAGAAAAGTTCAGTCGCGTCAAGCGGTCATGAATGCAGCTCGGAGCGGGCCTGAAGCATCAGTTCGTCGATCTGTGACAGCCTGTATTTGCAGCGCGAAAGCAGCGACGGATGCCGGTTGCCCACGTCTCGATAGAGTACTTTTACCTGATTCAGATCGCGGATCAGGTCAGAGGCGCGACGGCGTCCAGGTCGCACCGAAGCCCTGTAGCGGCGGACGATGCTCTGCAAGGCGTGCTCGGCTCGCTCCAGAAACTCCGCTCCTCGTGAGGGCGGAAGCTGGCCAAGCGGCTCCAGCAGCCGATCGAAGACGCTTTTAGGCGCGGCGGCCACGGTCTTAGAGATGATGTCATAGATGCGCGCATCGGCATAGCTGCCGTCGCGATAGAGCGATTCATAGGTCTGCCGGCCGATATCATCGGCCTGTCTGTAAGGGCGGGGGATTGCTGTCTTCTTCTCTACCCTGGGAACGCCGTTCTTCAGCTCCCTGTAGGCCTCAATAAGAAGCCGGGCCTCTTCAGAATCGCCGCTTTCCCGGTCCGGATGCACCTCTTTGATCCGCAGGCGAAAGGCTTCTTTTACTATCTCGGCGGAGTCTCCGGCCTGCACTCCGAGAATAGAACAGTATTTTTCAAGGTCATCCATCTGCTCGGTTTGCATACTCTGCTATGATCATCGGGCCCGGCATGCGACAAATTTACCGGCAGGGCCCGATTTCAGCGCGGTTTGCCGACGACGTCGCGATAGCGCTGCAAAGAGAGCCGGACGACGATAAAAAAGACGAGAACGGCTACCCAGGCAAGCAGGAAGGCGCTTAAAGCGGGATTCTGTAGAAAGTCATCGAGAAATAAAAAGGCAGAAAAGAAAAGCAGCACAATGACGGCTACAAGCAAAACGACGGCCGTTACAAAGAGAAGGGACGCCGACATGGCCGTCCCGGCCCGGCGATGGTATTCCTCTCCCACAAAGGAGCGAAAGGCCTTGAAATACCCGGCCGGGTCAAGGATGACGGCGGCCAGGTTTTCGAGGATCGGCCTGTACTTCTCCCGGTTACGCTCGTAATGTGTGCGTGCCCGGACCGAGCGGCTCATAGATCAACGGCGTCCGCGAAGAAGAAGGCCGGCGATCAGGCCAATGCCAAGACCTGCGGCACCTGCAATCATGGCAGAGCGCTGCGGATTTTCTTTAATATAGCGGCCGACAGAATCGATGAATTCATCGGCTCCTTCGCCATACACAGAGAGTCTCTCGCGAACATGCTCCCATTCTTCGCCGGCCTTCTGGCGGGCCTGTTGAACCTTCTCTTTCAGTCTACCGGGGCTTTCCTGTTGCATCGTATCTTCAGCCATATCGTTCTCCTGTTAAAAAATGACGGGAATTCGTAGTGGAGCAGTCGCTCCATTGCACATCCTGTGAGGTTGCAGTTGTTCTTGATCTTAGCGTCGTTTCCTGACGCTGTCAAGACAAAAGTACGCGCCTTCTCTCGATCGAACAGAAGGCGCCGTTCTCTCTGATGGCGATCAGCCTTCGCGGTTCGTCAGAATACCGCGCTTGCTTCGCTCAATAAACTGAATGATGTTTGTTACCTCTTCGGTCGCAGGCAGCTGCTTCAGTTCTTCAAGGCCTCTCTGAATGTTGAGTCCGCGCAGGAAGAGGGTTTTATAAGCGTTCTTGATGGCTCGTTTCTGCTCTTCTGAAAATCCCGCTCGCTTCAATCCGACGGCGTTCAGGCCTGTGATGACAGACGGATTGCCATCGGCCATAGAATAGGGGATGATATCTTTCACGATTTTCGAGCATCCGCCCAGGATGGCGTAATCGCCGATCTGGCAGAACTGATGAACGGCCACAAGCCCTGAGATAAAGGCCTTATTGCCGACGTGAACGTGGCCGGCCAGAACACATCCCTGCGTGAAGATGTTGTTGTCGCCGACGACGCAGTCATGCCCGAGATGCACGGTTCCCATCAGATAGTTCCCGTTCCCGATGCGGGTGGGACGTTCCGGAAGCGAGCCGCGGTGGATGTTCGTGTTCTCGCGAAACGTGTTGTTATCGCCGATGATCGTAAACGTGCGCATTGAGCGATCGAATCCAAGATCCTGCGGATCTCCGCCGAGATGGGCGCCGGCGCAGACGACGTTTCCTCTACCGAGGCGAACGCCGCTGTGGATGTTTACATGATTACCGATTTCCGTACCTTCGCCGATTTCCACATCGTCGGCAATGATCGTGTAGGCGCCGATTTTCACCCCGTCGGCGATCTTCGCTCCGGGATGAATGATGGCTGTAGGATGATGCATGAGCAGGATTTCTTTCGGGGGGGCAGGCAGGCAAGTCCGATCAGAGGCCATGTAGCAAATACATAGCGGCCTTTTTTTCAGATGCGATGCAGTCCGGATTCATTTTTCTGGACAGGTGATTGATACGCATTGCCATCTTGACCTGATCGCCCGCGAGGGACCGTCGGCCGAACAATGCCTGCTTGAAGCGGAGCAGGCCGGACTTGAGGCCGTTGTGCAGATAGCAACCGATCTTGAGTCGAGCCGCTTTAATGAGTCGCTGGCCGCATCGTGGAATGGCAGAGCCGATACAGAGCTACGACTTTACTGGACTGCGGGTTTACATCCTGAGAACGGCGAGCGCCACGATCTATTTCCCGGAATATTTAAAATCGTACGCGAAAACAGGGATCGCGGCGACCTCATCGGAATCGGCGAAACGGGACTCGATTACTTCCATACAAAGCAGTTTGTCGAAGAGCAGAAAGAGGCGCTTCGACAGCATCTCAATCTCGCCGTCGAGTTGAATCTGCCCGTCGTCATCCACACAAGAGACGATCGACAGTATGTGAAAGGAAGCTGTCAGGCCGTGACCGATACTCTTCGTATGGTGCGCGAGCGCCCCGGGTTAACAGGGGTTCTGCACTGTTTTACGTACAGTTATGAAGAAGCGATGCCTTTTGTCGAGCTGGGCTGGAAGATCTCTTTCAGCGGAATTCTAACTTTCAAGAATTCGCACACGCTGCACGAGGCGGCCATAAAACTGCCGCTCGAATGTCTGATGGTCGAAACGGATGCCCCTTATCTGGCCCCCGTTCCGCACCGCGGAAAGGGCAATATGCCGGCTTACGTCGCCTCTACCCTGCATTTTCTTGCAAATTTGCGAGCAGAACGGCTTGGCGAGGACCCGGAGCGGGTGATCGAGAAAATCCGAGAAAATTCGCTTGCGTTCCTGCGATCGAAGGATAATATTATCCCTCGGGCCCCGGCCTGATAGAGACGCCAGAGGGCGTTCTTACTCTATGATCGAGGTAATGACTGATATGACTAAAAAAATGTTCCTTTCCGTTGCAGTTATGATGCTTGGTTTCGGTCTCACAGCCTGCCAGAGCGGTCAGACGACGACCGATTCAACGGACAATTCCGGAGACAGCTCTACAAGCCGCAACTTCGTAATTGACACGATTAACAAGAGCCTTGCTGAAGTGTCCTACTCACCGAACAACCAGGGATGGGAGTACAAAGCCACTGCCGTTCCCGCTGCCGATTTCCAGAAATGGGCCACTTCAAACAAAGCTCTGATCGAGGAAGCCCTTTCCAAGATCGATACCGACTATGTTCTGCAAGTAACAGGTCACACCTGCTCCATCGGTCCGCGTGATCGTCAGGCTGATGGCCGTCTGGGTAACCTTTACTACTCAAAGGCACGTGCTCAGCAGGTTCTGGCCGCTCTGAAAAATGCCGGTATCCCTACCGACAAGATGAGCGTAGCAGGCGTTGCTGACGACGAACCCGCTCGCGGCGTTGATGCAAAAGATCAGCTGAATCGTCGTGTAACGTTCAAAATCGTTCCGAAAGCGAAGTAATTCGTTTTTCAGCGAAATATGAATGCGTAAAGAAGGCGTCCTCCGGGGCGCTTTTTTTTGCCCTGACCCCTTTCTCCTGTCTAATCAACCCCGGCTGCATCCTCCCGACAGCGGAGCGCACCCTGACCGTCACACCCGCACCCGCTCGAACCAGGCCTGGTGCTCAACCAGACAACAAAGCACCACCCGCTGAGAGTGGGTGCGGGTGTGAATTAACGCTTGCAGAGGCAGTTGCCCGGGTTTCTCTGATTTCATCCCGGATGTCTGAAAAAAGCGATACTCCCGTCTATCTTATCTCTGGCGCCGGCACGGCTGCCGGGCAGCTTGTTGTACAGCGACTGCTTGCATACGATGTTCGACTGGTTCTTCTTTCAAGATACGGTGATCTTGAAAAGACGATTCAAAAGACGGCGACTTACAATGCAGAACGGATGCTCTTTTTTCGCATGGATCCTTCGCGGGCCAGCTGGTTGAAGCTCATCGCTCGTTCGGTCGCGGAGCGTTGGGGCCATATCGATGTCATCGTCAGCATTGCGGATTTTGAAGATGGAGCTTCTATCAAAAAACTGTCCCATCATCAATTGCAGATGCAATTGCGCAGGAATCTCTTCGCTCCGGCGGCGCTTGTGCATGCGATGCTGCCCGTCTTCACACCTCAGCCTCTGATCGTTCTTGCGCCGTCTGCGGATCACGCCTCTCCGGGATCGGCCATATCAACGGAGGGCCTGCGCGGATTTGCCCGCTCTCTTGAGAGTGAAATGCCGTCGGCCCGGGTTCGCTTTCTCGAACCCTGCGACGCAGCGCAGATGGCCGATGGGATCATGGATCTCATCGCGTCCAGACTGAACGCAGGTTAGTTGAAAGCTCTCTTATAAGTCTCTCTGAAAGGAAAATAAGTATGAAACTGCATCTGCAACGATTGATCGCAAGAAGGGCCTTCTCGGCTCTTTTCACCGCCCTGATTTCGGCCAGTCCGATCGTCGGTATAGCGTTAGCCATGCTTACGCCCTCAGCAGCCTGCTTGCATGCAGCGCCGCGAAGCCAGTCGGCCGACGATGTCTTTAAGAAGTGGAAGGCCTGGCAGTATGTGTACGGAGATCAGCGAATGGATCAGGTCGTCTTTGCCGATCAGCCGCTAAAGATCCTTGCAGATGAATTTCCGTCTGAGATGCGGTCGCGCGCAGGTTTCCTCGGTTTGAAGGCCGAGGATTTTTCCGTCTCGGCTGCCGACCAGAAGCGACGCAGCGATGCCGAGGTGCGCTTCAAGGCGGCCATGAAAGAGATCGTTCAGGAACTCAGCGACGACATGCCGGCCTTTGTTGCAAGGCTTGAGAAGAACGGCTTCACTTCACAGGAGATCAACGCCGCTGAAAAAGACGGGGGAGCCTCGAAGCTGGGAGCCCTCTATCGTAAGGCTCTCGTCGTACCTCTTGACGTGGCCGGACAGGATAGCGAAGAACGGCTGTTTGGAATGGCGAACCGGATGTTCGAGTACGCATTCGGAGCAAAGCACGGCGCCCGGTTCCAGCAATTCCTGAATAACCCTGAGAAGTATCCTGTCGCGCGCCTCTTCTACGCCAACATCTGGTACAGGCTTTCGGGCAACGGATGGCGCATCTGGCATAAGGATGTGTTATCCGCCCTGCGCGAGGAATCGAAGCGCGGGCGGGAGGTCGTGTATATTGCAGGCGGTACGGATTTCTATCATCTGATCAAGGCCGGCGTTTACCGAATACGTATTATTGATCCGATCTTTCCGTCGCAGACGAAATACTACTCTGAGGGATGGCAGTATCTGATTGATTGCTCGGCCGGCGATGAGATACGCTTTGCCGAAGAAAAGCTGACGCTTCGCCGCGGAGCCTGCAAGAAACTCGGCAGCTTCACAACCGATGAGCTGTCGGATGGCGAGAAGCATACGATTCCGGGCGTGATCGTCGAATGGAAGATTATCGATGATAAAGGTAAGGCAATCGGCTCGGTTATATACGAACGACGCTTCGCCACGCAGAAGGATTTTTCAGTGAAGAAAGATCAGGTGCTTCTTATCTCTTTTAACGAGCTTGCTTACGTAACCGATGCAGGTCCTGCGGGCTGGGGGATGGACGCAGAGAAGTGGCCTTCTGATATCAAGCTTTATGTGAAGCAGCTGCGCCGATCGATCGGAAAAACGGAATGCGTCAATATGAAGAAGGCGGCAAAGGCTCCGTTTTCGTTCATTAGGCTCGGAACTTCGATCGATTGAACTCCGGCCACGGAAGCTTCAACCCCTTGAAGTTTCAAGCCCCGGAAGTTTCAAGCCCCGGCAATCTCAGGCTTCTGGCGTTTCAGGCCTCTGAAATCTCAAGCCTGAGATCATCCATCTTCAGGCCGGCCTGGTGCCGCATAACGATAGTAGCGCCCTGTTAGCCAGTCATCAAGGCCTTTTGTATAGAGATCCGAGAAGCGGCGGTCTGAGGGGCCGCCTGGATTATTGATAAAGGCCTCATCCGTTCCCATGTCTGTGATAAATCGGATGCTCGGCGCAAAGGACGCCTGTCGGCCCATCAGACGAAAGACCTGCGCCTGCGGAATCGTCGCCCGGCTGCCAGGGAGCGGCAGAGGACCGGCATCGAATCCAAGGAAGCGCGGAAGCTTTCCGCCGAAGAACAGGTTTTCGATATAAAACGAGTGGCGCTGGCCGTAACGGGCCTCGGGCATGCTGAGCGCCCGTTCGATGGCGATACGCATGATCTCTTCGCGTTCCCTGTCGCCGAACCACCGCGAGCGTCGCTTCAGAAGCACCCTGTCGAAGAATCCGTGCAGCATGGCAAAGAGCGAACTCTGTTCAATGACCGCCTGCATCTGCTTCTTGCCGAGAACGGTACCGAACACCTCGAATAAAAGCTCGCGATAGACGGCCTCGAAAAGCGTGGCGCCGATACTGTCCGTTTCGTAGCACAGATTCCATTCCGCGAGTAGCTTTCCCTTTCGCGTATCGGGAAGCAGCGGACGCAGGATATGCATGAACTTCTCGGCCTGTAGAGAAAGCCGATCATACTGCAGTTCCTTCATCTCATCGACCGTCCAGTGTTTGCTCTGCTTGAGCGCTCGCGTTATACGATCCGCCCTGTAAGAGGGCATGGGCAGCGTGAAGATGTCGGCCTTTGCAAGATGACCGAGATCGTTGTTCGCGGTAACGATGTATCCCTCCGGAGGGTTATACGACTGCGGCATATGCTCGGGAGCGACCATGCCCGTCCAGGGGCGCTTTTTATTCCACATGACGAAAGGCAATAGACCCGAGACGCCACGCTGCCGCTTCGGAACGACTCCGCTCATCTGGTAGCCGATGTTGCCCTCACGGTCGGCGCAGACCCAGTGGAAGGCGGCGAACGGCATGGCGGCGAAGGTCTTCTGCGCGGTCTTCACATCCTTTACCGAGTAGAGCTTCAGGAAGGATTCGACGGTCTCGGCCGAGACATCTTTGCGTCCCGTCCAGGCGTAACAGAGATAATGACCGTCTTCAACGACTTCGCCTTCGATCAGACCGGCGTCGGTTTCGTAGAAGCGCAGCTTCTGCGCCTCTTTGCCCTTCGGCTTGAGTAGATCTTCGCGCGGCTTCAGCGGCAGCCAGCGGTTGCCGCGACGATACCGTCCCTGCCGGATTTCTTCGATGGAATAATCGATCGTATCGGCCGTTCCATAGGTGACCGTCCATGAGAGGTCGGCCGTGCGTCCGAAAACGGGCAGAGGAGCGCCTGCCATCGTAGCGCCGATGAAATAGCCGTCGTCGAACTGCATGTTCACCGGATACCAGACTGACGGCAGAGAAAGCGAAAGATGCGGATCGCCACAGACTATTGCCTGTTCATTTTCTGTGCGCGAAGGGCCGACGACCCAGTTATTGCTCGCGCTGACGGCAAAGAGCGAGCTCAGTCTGGATAACCCACCCGGCGCTTCGAAAGAGCGAAGCGAGCGCAGCGTCTGAAGATAGTCGGGCGTCACCTTATCTTTCAAAGCCGGGAATAGCTCGCGAAGCAGGTCGACCGGAATCCCCTCGCGAAGCAGGTGAATGATGAATTTCTCGGAATCGCCCTGCGTCTGGGTCAATCCGAGAAATCCGATCATCTTGATCAGCGCGAGGATGTCGCGCGGCTCCCATGCCGGACGCGGATGACGCACCAGTCGCATCTCAAACGGAGTACCGGCATGGCGAATGCCGGCATTTACGCCGCTACAGTAGGCCTCAAGCAGCGCCTTCGTTTTCGCGCCGAGCCTTTCGTATTCCTTTCCTGCATCGCCGTAGAAGTCGATCCAGCGCAGAAGGCGATCAAGGGCGATGAGATCGGGCTCGGCGGCCAGCCATTCTGAGGCACGGCCCATGCAGACGGTCTTCAGCATCCACATCTGCATCTGACGATCGACGGCGTGTATAAACCCGAGACCGAACAGAGCATCGGCCTTTGCTCCGGCGCGGATCAGCGGAAAGCCGTCCTCCTGACGTTCGATGGATATCTGCCCGTAGCGACCGTTCAGAGAAAAGGTAGAGGAGGATTGCATTGAGGTTTCAGCACAATCCTCTGGAAAGAGGCTGTCAATAAGGTTCTGCAAAAACCGCGTGATTCTCAATACAGGGCATGCCGAGAACTGCTTGACCTGTTTCGGATTCTGCCGATACGGAGAGTATGCAGATCCGGACGACAACTGATAGAGACGTAAGATTACGTCGCGATCGCAAACTGCGCCCGGACGGCAGTGCGGTCTCAGCGGCTGCCGTCGAGAGCGAGGTCTCGGGATTTCAGGAGATCCTGAACACGGTTCTACCTGCCCACGAAGAAGAGACCCGCGATCTGCACAAGCTCTGGTCGTCGCTGCCGGGGGCGGAGCGTCTGCTCATTGAAAATCCGTCTCCCGAAAACCTGAGCAGCTATCGCGAGCTTGTGAAAGGCATCGCACGCGAAATCCTCAATAGCAACATGAAGGTCGCGAAACTGAAAAGGCGGGTTCGCGGCAACGACGTGGAGCTAAACGTCCTGCAGATCATCGACGACCGGCTCCATCGCATGATGATGGCCCTGCAATCGAAGTCCAACACAGGCTTTCAGATCCTGCGCAACCTCGACGAGATTCGAGGCCTGCTCATGGATCTTCGCAGCTAACTCGTTTCTGAACCGCTTCCGGCCGACCGCACAGCCGGTTATCTCTCCGCTGATTCCTGGCCGGCCAGAAACTGCGCCACGCGCATCCGCTCCTCATCAGACCATCGTTTTGCGATTTCCAGTGCTGGTTGCATCGCCGCAAACCGCGCCGGATCGACCCGCGGCCGCCTTTCGCCGCGAAGAAAGGCGGCCAGTTCCTCGGTATCGCCGCGATAGGCCTCCTGAATCTCCTGGATCGAAGGGCCTGATCCCGACGGCGTGTTCAGATGGCAGGCCTGACAGCCGGCCGATCGGAACTCCGACGGGCCGACTGCACAGGACGCAAGAAGCAGGCATGCGGCCAGCAATCCGCTTTTTATGCTCACGCCTCTCTCCGCATGTGAAAGATGGGGGCAAAGCGATTCCAGTGTTGTGTTGCCAGCGTAATGCCCGCAGTTAACAGAAAAACGCTCATGCCATAAGCCATCGGATTCTGCGCAAGAAGCACGAGATACAGCACGATGTTCGTCACGATCGGCGCAAGCAGAAGCAGTGCCAGAGGGATGAGCCGATTTGCCAGCAGCAGAGCACCGGCTGTGATTTCGATGACTCCGATCAGTGACCAGAGATAGCCGGTGGCGACGAGAGCGCCGATGAACATGGACGCCTCTGGCGGAACCGGAGGCGTCGGGATAAAGGGAATGAACTTCGACCAACCGAAGGCGAAGAAGACCGCTCCGAGCATAAGCCGGAGGGTGGTAAACAGGTATTTCATACGTAACTCCTCAAAGACAGAATTAGGAGATAGAATAGCGAATTTAATTGTCTGGACAAGTAAGAAATGCGGTAACCCCCTCTTTTTGTTCTTAACAGACCTTCAAGAGCGAATGCATTGAAAACAATTGACAGAGAATATTGGCAAAATGATGGATAGACAGTGAGAAGATTCTCTTCAGCCCCCATCGTCTTGCTTTTCCTGATTCTGGCTCGCTGTTCTTCGACACAGGCCGATGTCGCTCAAGCCTCGCGGTCAGAACTACAAAACTATCGACAGATTGCTGTTTTGCAGCTCGAGTTTCAGGTCTCAGGCACAGATGCTCTTTCATTGACAGAGAATTTCTGGGATATCCTGCAAGCCACGAATCAAGGGGTTCAGCGTCCTTCTTTTCAAACTCGCCAGGCTGAGAAAGTACAGAGAACACAGGGGCGTCTGCACGAACTTGAGAGTGATATGATAAATATTATGAATCGCCACCTGCTTTCCAGAGGGTTCAATCCGCTTGATCGCAGTGCTGTCGTTTTATTGCTCAAAGAGCATTCTTTGATGAATACCGGTTTGTATGATAACTCAAAGAGCCTGCAGATTGGTCGGCTTGCTACAGCCGACGCCGTTCTTGTCGGGTCGCTCCGGGTTAATGTTCAGGGCGCCGATATGCCATCCTACGAAATCGTCTTTTATGGTAAGATGCTTGCAGTGGAATCCGGGAAGATTCTTGCGCTTGGAGAATCCCATACGACAACGACTGAGTTCACAAGAGATGCAATCAGGTCCGTTATCAACGCATGGTTTGATGAGCTGGATGAGCTTAATTGAACCTCGCTTTGCCCGACGGTAGCAGGCACCATGGGACTGCTACGTTTACTCTGCAAGCTACACATCGCAATCGCTTCCGGATATCTGATCGGGCGAACTCTATTGCCTGAGAATCAATGGCTGCTCTTTCTCTCAAATATTCAGGCCTACCTTTTATTGCCCTCCGTAATCTCAGCACTTATTCTGCTGGGGCGTAAGACAGGGCTTTATTTCCCGCTCGCCCTTTTTGCATTTGCTCACGCGCCGTTTTCGCTGCTATCCGCACCGGAGTACTGCCTGTCCGGGAAGGGTGGAGAACTCGTTCTTCGAACCTACACGGCGAATCTGGCCGGTTCCGTTGACAGAGGTCGCGATTTTGCCCGCCTTGCTGCCGAGCTTGAGCTGGATGTCATGGTCTTTCAAGAGGCCTCACCGTTATTCCTGAAAACCGAAGGTGCCGCACTGCAAAGAGAGTTGCCCTTTGCATTTTATCTACAGTCAGAGGAAGGTTACTGGACTCAGGCGATTTTCAGCCGCTATCCTCTGGCTGAACTGCAAACCTATTGTCAACCGGCACTCAAAATGACCCGCCCCCGGCACGGATAGTGAC
>SWCA01000519.1_pt1 | contig 125354 bp, 116 predicted proteins | sample 4692961 | NCBI WGS metagenome assembly SWCA01 (sample SAMN10267275, study PRJNA491770) | bioreactor metagenome | isolation source: DHS bioreactor inoculated with | place: Japan: off Shimokita Peninsula | reverse complement strand
GCTGCTTGGCCAGAACGTCAACGCCTGGCATGGCGAGGGCGCCGATGGCCGCGAATGGGGGCTCGGCGAGCTTCTGTTCCGGCTTGCGGAAATCCCCGGTCTCGACCGGCTTCGCTACACGACAAGCCATCCGCGTGACATGGATGATGCGCTGATCGCGGCCCATCGCGATCTGCCCAAGCTGATGCCTTATCTCCACCTTCCGGTGCAATCGGGTTCCGACCGCATCCTGAAAGCAATGAACCGCAAGCACACGGGCGATGACTATCGCCGGCTGATCGACCGCATACGCGAAGCGCGGCCCGATATCGCCATGTCGGGCGATTTCATCGTCGGTTTCCCCGGCGAGACGGATCAGGATTTCGAGGACACGATGCAGCTCGTGCGCGACGTGACCTATGCGCAGGCCTTCTCGTTCAAATATTCGCCGCGCCCGGGCACGCCGGGTGCGGAGCTGGGCGACCAGGTGCCGGAGGCAGTGAAGGATGAGCGGCTTCAGGCGCTCCAGGCCCTTCTCACGGAACAGCAGCGCGGTTTCGTCCAGGGTCTTGTCGGTAGCGAGATGGACGTGCTGCTTGAAAAGCCCGGGCGTCAGCCGGGCCAGCGTGTCGGCAGATCGCCCTGGCTCCAGCCTGTGATTGTTGATGAAAAAGCCGGCGAAATCGGTGACATTATTCATGTTCGAATCACGCAGGCAGGTCCCAACAGCCTGTTTGCAGAGCCGGTGTCGTAAAGGAGAGGCGTTTGTCCGCCAGCACTGAGTTGAAGAACATGCCCTCCGGGGCCTCGGACATGGCACACATCGTGCTGACCTTCGAAGACAACAAGCTGGCCAGCGCCCTCTACGGGCCCTTTGACGAGAATCTGGCCCAGATCGAGCAGCGGCTCGGTGTCGACATTCGCTCGAAGGGCAATCAGCTCACCGTCAAGGGAGAGAGCGTGGCCGCCGCACAGGCGCGCAGGGCGCTCGATTACCTTTACGACCTTCTGCAGAAGGGCGCGGAGCTCGCGCCATCGGATGTAGACGGCGCGGTGCGGCTGGCCATCGCCGCCGATGAGCAGCTCACTTTCCCGACCATGGAAAGCAAGGGAAAGCTCGCCGCTGCGCAGATTTCCACGCGCAAGCGCACCGTGCATGCGCGCTCGGCCAATCAGGACGCCTATATGCGGGCGCTTGAGCGCTCGGAGCTGGTGTTTGGCATCGGTCCCGCCGGCACGGGCAAGACCTTCCTCGCAGTGGCCTACGCAGCCATGCTTCTGGAGCGCGGTGCAGTGGACCGCATCATTTTGTCGCGGCCGGCGGTCGAGGCCGGCGAGCGGCTGGGCTTTCTGCCGGGTGACATGCGCGAGAAGGTCGATCCCTATCTGCGCCCGCTCTATGACGCGCTCTACGACATGATCCCGGCGGAGAAGGTGGAGCGCGCGCTGGCAGCTGACGTGATCGAGATTGCGCCGCTCGCTTTCATGCGCGGCCGTACGCTTGCCAATTCGGTGGTGATCCTCGATGAGGCGCAGAACACCACGCCGATGCAGATGAAGATGTTTTTGACGCGGCTTGGCGAGAATGCGCGCATGATCGTGACCGGTGACCCGAGCCAGATCGATCTCCCTCCCAACACGAAATCGGGCCTGGTCGAAGCGCTTGAGGTTCTGGGCGATGTGCCCGGCATTGTCACCGTCCGGTTCGACGAGAAGGACGTGGTGCGCCATCCGCTGGTGGCCGCGATTGTCCGGGCCTATGACAAAAAGGCGCGGGGCTGACCCGCGCAGGCTGATGGACGATATTCCTCCTGCCGGTGAAATGCCGGAAATCGTGATCGAAGTCGCCGTCGAGGCGGGCGACTGGGTGTCTGAAGCCGCGCTTCAGGCTCTGGCGGGCCGTGCCATCGGCGCTGCCGCATCCATGATTGGGCTTGAGCCGGATGAAGGTGGTACGGTCAGCCTGCTTTTTACGGGCGATGCGGAAATCCAGGTGCTGAATCGCGAATGGCGCGGCAAGGACAAGCCTACCAATGTGCTTTCCTTCCCGGCACCGGACATGCTCGCTCCGGGAGGTGAGATGCAGCCTCTCGGTGATATTATCGTTGCCTATGAGACAGTTGCGCGGGAAGCGGCAGAAGAGGGCAAGCAATTCGATCATCATCTGACGCATCTGATCGTTCACGGATTTTTGCATATCATGGGATATGACCATGAAACCGAGGAAGAGGCGGAGGAGATGGAAGAATTGGAGCGCAAAACGCTGCAAACACTTGCCATTCGCGATCCGTATGCCTAACTGAAGGGCTCAATCGAACAAACGGCCATGACAGAGAACACGATGATCGCGGCGGGAGATGTGCCCGCAAGCGAGACGAACTCCCCCGAGGAGGGGGAAGAGGGGTCTAGTAGACCTCCCCAACGAAGCTCCGGCAGCCGCCTGTCCCTCTGGGAGAGAATGATGGCAGCGCTTGGCATTCGAAACGGTTCCTCGCTGCGCGACGATCTCGCGGACGCGCTGGACGAACACACGCGCGACACGGCGGCCTTCTCCCCCGGCGAGCGGGCCATGCTGAAAAACATTCTCCGGCTGCGCGAGTTGCGCGTCGAGGACGTGATGGTCCCGCGCGCCGATATCGAGGCGGTGGATCTGAACACCACGCTGGGCGATCTTCTGAATGCCTTTGAAAGGTGCGGTCACTCGCGTATGCCCGTCTACGGGGAAACGCTGGATGATCCGCGCGGCATGGTGCACATCCGCGACATTGTGAGCCATATCACCAAGACGGCAAAGGCGAAGAAGGGCCGGGCACGCAAAGTGCCCGAAGTCCCCGCTTTCGATCTGGGCAAGGTCGAACTCGACCGCACAATCGGCGATCTCAATCTTCCACGCTCAATCCTCTTCGTGCCCCCGTCCATGCTGGCATCGGACCTGATGGCGCGGATGCAGGCGTCCCGCACGCAGATGGCCCTCGTCATCGACGAGTATGGCGGCACGGACGGGCTGGTGTCGCTGGAAGACATCGTCGAGATGGTTGTCGGCGACATCGAGGACGAGCACGACGACGACGCGCCGCTCATAGAGCAGATCGGCGAGGATGCCTTCGTGGTGGACGCCAAGGCGGAAATCGAGGACGTGGCCGAGGTGATCGGTGAGGATTTTCACGCCGAGGAGCATTCCGAGGATGTCGATACGATCGGCGGCGTGATCTTTAACGTCCTGGGGCGTGTTCCTGCACGGGGCGAAGTGGTGCAGGCCATACCGGGCTTCGAGTTTCAGGTGCTGGATGCCGATCCGCGCCGTGTGAAGCGCGTGCGCATCGTACACAACCGGGCATCTGAACGCCGCAGAAGGTCGGCGCGCATCGGCGACAATTTGTAGCGCCCCCCACCCCAAATCCGCGAGATGGTTTCAAAGCTCGGCAAACTGCTGATACTGCTTGACGTGTGATTCGGGCTTTGCGGATGGGTGGATGGAGAGCCTCGCCGGACGGGTTATATTGCTGAGTGGATGGCGGCGGTCGCTCGTTGCCTTCGTTGCGGGTGGCCTGGCTGCGCTGGCGCAGCCCCCATTCGACTTTTTTGCAACCTGTTTTGTGGCATTTCCCATCCTCGTCTGGCTTCTCGACGGAGCGGTGGGGGACGGGCGCGGTCTCCGGGCACTCGCTATTCCAGCCTTCAAAACAGGCTGGTGGTTTGGTTTTGGTTATTTTCTGCTTGGATTGTGGTGGATCGGCAATGCACTGCTGGTCGATGCTGAAAATTTTGCTTGGGCTGTGCCGCTGGCGGTTGTCGGGCTGCCTGCATTCCTGGCTGTATTCTACGGTACTGCGACGCTTCTCGCACGGCTTCTTTGGTCTGGCGGTGTTCTGAGGATCGTTTCTCTTGCGTTTGCTTTCGGCATTGCTGAATTGATTAGAAGTGTAATCTTTACGGGATTTCCCTGGAATGCAATTGGCTATGCGGCCATGCCCACTTTACTTAGCATGCAGTCGGCTAAGATATTCGGCCTGACGGGCATGAATTTCCTGGCGGTTCTGGTGTTTTCAATGCCGGCATTGTTGGGTACACGCCGCCATCTTCTGACTGGCAGTATTATTGCGATCGGTTTGGTCACAACACAGTTTGCTTATGGTTACCTAAGTCTTTCGAGTGAAAGCCCGCCGGAGCGCTTTTTGCCGGTCCGCATCGTCCAGCCGTCGATCAAGCAGACTGAAAAATGGGACGCTTCCGAGCAGACGCGCATCTTTAACATTCTGCTGGATCTTACCCGTCGACCGGCAGTTGACGGTGCGGACAGGCCGGAACTGATCGTCTGGCCCGAGACCGCTGTCCCCTTTTTGTTCACGGATCGTCCGGAGGCGCTTGTGGAGCTGGGCGAGGCGCTGGGTGAGGGCCAGACGCTGCTGGCAGGTGCCGTTCGCGCTGAAGCCGGCGACGGTCTCGGGGCGACGCGCTACTACAATTCAGTCGTTGCAATTGCGCAGGACGGCACGATTGTCGATGCCGTGGACAAGGTTCACCTGGTTCCCTTCGGTGAATACATACCATTCGCTAACCTGTTGAATAATTTTGGGATAGAAGAGATCGTGCAGTCTGCTGGCCCGTTCACGGCAGGCAGTGGACGGCGCGCCATCGAAGTGGCGCCTGACCTGCGCGCCCTGCCGTTCGTGTGCTATGAAATCATCTTCCCCCGACTGGTCTTCGGGGCCGCGGACCGCTCGGATTTCCTTCTCAACGTCACGAATGATGCATGGTTCGGTGTGTCCCCGGGGCCGTATCAGCACTTTCGTCAGGCCCGATTGCGTGCCGTGGAGAATGGCCTCCCGCTGCTGCGTGCGGCAAACTCGGGCATATCCGCCGTCATCGATTCTTCCGGGCGCATTCTGGACGCTTTCGACCTCAATGCGGTGGGCAATCTGGATGTTCGATTGCCTGTTCACAATGCACGGAAATTTTATTTTGGGAATCCCGGAACCAATGGAACGTTTATTGCGTTTGGTTTTGGGGCCGTGCTTTTTGGCTCAAGTATTATTCGGCGCCTGAGGGCGAATTGACATCGGCCCTTTCGGCTACGCATAGTGTGTAAGCCGACTACATCGAAATTCGATTTGACAGGCTTGGGGCTCTGGGAGGTCGAAGACGTAGTGCGGTCAATGGCAACCCCGTGCCGGATGGCGAGGGAATATATGAACAAGAATAAGAAAAAACCGAATCCGATCGATATTCATGTCGGAGGTCGGATCAGGCTAAGAAGAAACATGCTTGGCATGAGCCAGGAAAAGCTTGGCGAAAGCCTGGGTATAACTTTCCAGCAAATCCAGAAATACGAGAAGGGTACGAATCGCGTCGGCGCCAGCCGGCTGCAGGCAATCGCTTCGGTTCTCAGCGCTCCGGTGTCGTTCTTTTTTGAAGGCGCGCCGGGCGAGGAAAATGAGGCCGGAAGAGGCATGGCGGAGGACGGGGCGGACTTTGTCGTCGATTTTCTCAACAGCAGCGAAGGCGTTCAACTGAACAGGGCCTTTGCAAAGATTTCCGATCCGAAGGTGCGCCGCCGGATCATTGACCTGGTCAAGGTGCTGGCCACCGATAATCCGGATTGAGGGCTTTTCTCCTCGCCATCAATGAAACCGCTCTCAGGGCGTAGCTGAACAACGGGGAATGGAAAATCCGTTCCCCGTTTTGTTTTGCGCCGCAACCGTTGTGCTTGACCTGAGAGGTTCAGCTTGGCTAACAGGGGAGCGCCTGTTGCCGACAGATTGATCGGCTTCTTCTCAGAGGGGATACCCGTGGCGCGCAAGAACTACCTCTTTACAAGTGAATCCGTTTCCGAAGGCCATCCGGACAAGGTCTGTGATCGCATCTCCGATGAGATTGTCGATCTGGTCTATCGGGAAGCCAAGAAATCCGGCATGGACCCGTGGAAGGTTCGTGTTGCGTGCGAAACGCTGGCGACGACCAACCGCGTCGTGATCGCTGGCGAGGTGCGCGTTCCCGATACGCTGCTCAAGCGGGACAAGAAAACCGGTGAGGTGGCTACGGATTCGAAGGGCAACCCGCTCATCAACCCGTCACGATTCCGCTCGGCTGCGCGCCGCGCCATCCGTGCCATCGGCTACGAACAGGACGGTTTTCACTGGAAGACCGCGAAGATCGATGTTCTCCTGCACGGTCAGTCGCCGGATATCGGCCAGGGCGTCGACAATGCAGCCGACCGACAGGGTGAAGAAGGCGCGGGCGATCAGGGCATTATGTTCGGCTATGCCTGCCGTGAGACGCCTGACCTCATGCCCGCACCGATCTATTATTCCCACAAGATCCTGCAGCTCCTCGCCGACGCCCGCAAATCGGGTGAAGGCGATGCCGCAAAGCTCGGCCCCGACGCCAAGGCGCAGGTCACCGTGCGTTACGTTGACGGAAAGCCGTCTGAGGTAACCGAGATCGTCCTGTCGACCCAGCATCTGGACACTTCGTGGGACAGCGGCAAGGTGCGGCAGGTCGTCGAGCCCTATATCCACGAGGCGCTGTCTTCCGGCGGCATTACGGTTGCAGCAAACTGCAACTGGTACATCAACCCGACCGGGAAATTCGTCATTGGCGGTCCCGATGGTGATGCAGGTCTTACCGGCCGCAAGATCATCGTCGACACCTATGGCGGTGCGGCCCCTCACGGCGGCGGTGCTTTCTCGGGCAAGGATACGACCAAGGTCGACCGGTCCGCGGCCTATGCCGCGCGCTACCTCGCCAAGAACGTGGTCGCGGCCAATCTCGCCGAGCGCTGCACGATCCAGCTTTCTTACGCCATTGGTGTTGCCCAGCCGTTGTCGGTCTATGTGAACCTGCACGGCACGGGCCGTGTTTCGGAAGAAGAGGTCGAGATCGCGATCCGCGAGGTGATGGACCTGTCGCCGAGTGGCATTCGCCGTCATCTGGACCTCAATCGCCCGATCTATGCCAAGACAGCCGCCTACGGTCACTTCGGCCGGAAGGCCAGCCGTGACGGCTCGTTCTCCTGGGAGCGGACCGATCTGGTGAAAACTCTCAAACAGGCAGTCGCAAAAGCTGCCTGAGCGGCTTTGCCAGTAGCGGAAAGACCTGATGGCTGAAGAGCGGCGCAAACGGGCTACCGAAGCCTTCTTCGGCCGTCGTCATGGAAAGCGTCTGCGTCCCAGACAGGACGCGGCGCTTGCCGCACTTCTCGACAGGGCGCTGATAAAGCTCGATGCGGCGTCGAACAATGTGGCGGCGTTGTTCCCATCACCCGTGGAGCAGGTCAGGCTTGAGATCGGCTTCGGTGGCGGCGAGCATCTGCTCAGCGAACTGGCGCGCTACCCGCGCACGGGCTTCATCGGCGTGGAGCCGTTCGTCAACGGTATGGCGAAGCTCGCCTCTGCTGTCGATGAGCAGGGCGGTGTACCGGCAAACCTGCGGGTCTACAATGATGATGCAACAGCGTTGCTGGACTGGCTGCCTGAAGCGTCGATCGCCGAGATAGACCTGCTTTATCCGGACCCCTGGCCCAAGAAGAGGCACTGGAAACGCCGGTTCGTAAACCGGGCGAATCTCGACCGCTTTGCCCGCGTGCTAAAACCGGGTGGCCGTTTCCGCTTCGCGTCGGACATCGATACCTATATCGACTGGACGCTCCTGCACTGCGAGGCACATCCCGCGTTTCGCTGGGAGGCGGGAAGCGCCGATGACTGGCGCAGGCCCTATGACGGCTGGCCGGGCACAAGATACGAAGCAAAGGCGATCCGCGAGGGGCGGACACCCGCCTATCTGACCTTCCTGCGGGTCTGAGCGTCGATCTTATCTGCCGCGCATTCCATAAAACTGTTCGGGATCGATGCCGAGGCGGCGAAGATCCGCATCCTGCGCGCGACGGCGATTGCGCACTGCGGCAGAAACCGCCACGGCACTCTCGATCACGCCAAAAAACTCACCGATTTCCGTCACGAATTTACGTGCAGACATGGCTCTTCCTTTCATTGTGCGTTGCAGCATAACTTAAGGCGGCTCTGGACCGTGGAGAAGCGACGATCTGGCAGGGCAGCCATGCGTTTGTGCGGTGCATCATGATAATTTACGAGGTCTGGATCGCTGCAGGCTTTTGATGCACCGCTCTTGAAAAGAACTGCCATCTCGGCTATATCCAGCTCAAATTCTTGGTCGCTATGACGGAGAGTGGGTCCCGCCGGTCCCGCTCTTTTTTGTTAGATGCGGCCGTCCGGAGGTTGGATGACGGCAGTTTCAGAAGACAGGAATGGCGATGATCGCCTGATCCGCGAAAGCGGCATTGAGGCGCGGGTCGCTGCGATCATCATTCCTGTTCTGGGTGCGATCGGATATCGCCTGGTTCGTGTGCGCATGACCGCGCAGGATGGCGCCACCCTGCAGATCATGGCCGAACGGCCCGACGGCAGCATGACCGTCGAAGACTGCGAGGAAGTCAGCCGCGCGCTTTCGCCCGTGCTTGATGTCGAAGACCCGATCGACACGGCCTATCAGCTTGAAATTTCCTCGCCGGGCATCGACCGGCCGCTGGTGCGCACCACGGATTTCGCTGCCGCCGAGGGGCATCTGGTCAAGATCGAGACGGCCGTGCTGCTTGACGGGCGCAAACGCTTCCGCGGCTTTGTCGTTGAGAGCGACGGGGAAACCGTGACGATCGAGCCGGAAACGGCCGAGGAAGAAGGGGACGAGGATGTCCTCTTTGGAATTCCCTTCGAGGCAATCGCCGAAGCACGGCTGGTCCTGACGGACGAGCTGGTGCGCGACGCCCTGAAGCAGGACAAGGAAGAGCGCCGCGAGCGCAAGCGCAATCGCCGCCCTTCCGCATCGGAAAGGGCCGCCCAGCGGTCCGCCAAACAAAACGCAACTGAGCCGGCCGGGGACGAAACCCCCGGAACCCACGCCGAAGGAGAGTGACATGGCAGTCAGTGCGAACAGGCTGGAGCTTCTCCAGATCGCCGACGCGGTGGCCCGCGAGAAGTCCATCGATAAGCAGATCGTCATCGCCGCCATGGCCGACGCCATTCAGAAGGCCGCGCGGTCGCGTTATGGTCAGGAGACCAATATCCGCGCCGACATCAACCCGCAGACGGGTGAGATGAAGCTTCAGCGCCTGATGGAAGTCGTCGAGAATGTCGAAGAGCCGGCACGCGAAATTTCCGTCAAGGATGCGCGCACGCGCAATCCGGATGCACAGCCGGGCGATTTTCTTGCCGAGCAGCTTCCGCCCATGGATTTTGGCCGCATCGCGGCCCAGTCTGCCAAGCAGGTCATTGTGCAGAAGGTGCGCGAAGCCGAGCGTGACCGTCAGTATGACGAGTATAAGGACCGCATCGGCGAGATCGTCAACGGCACGGTCAAGCGCGTCGAATACGGCAATGTCATCGTCGATCTCGGCCGTGGCGAGGCGATCATCCGCCGCGACGAGCTGATCCCGCGCGAAATCTTCAAATATGGCGACCGCGTCCGCGCCTATGTCTATGACGTGCGGCGCGAGCAGCGCGGCCCGCAGATCTTCCTGTCGCGCACGCATCCGCAGTTCATGGCGAAGCTCTTCACCATGGAAGTGCCGGAAATCTACGACGGCATCATCGAGATCCGTTCGGTGGCCCGCGATCCGGGCTCGCGCGCGAAGATCGCGGTCATCAGCCACGATTCCTCGATCGATCCGGTCGGCGCCTGTGTCGGCATGCGTGGCAGCCGCGTTCAGGCGGTTGTCGGCGAGCTTCAGGGCGAGAAGATCGACATCATTCCGTGGAACGAGAATGCGGCTTCCTTCATCGTCAACGCATTGCAGCCGGCCGAAGTCGCCAAGGTGGTGCTCGATGAGGATGCGGAGCGCATCGAGGTTGTGGTGCCGGACGATCAGCTTTCGCTGGCCATCGGTCGTCGCGGTCAGAACGTGCGTCTTGCCTCGCAGCTTACGGGCTGGGACATCGACATCCTGACCGAGGAAGAAGAGTCGAGCCGCCGCCAGAAGGAGTTCACCGAACGCTCCGCCCTGTTCATGGAAGCGCTGAACGTTGACGAGATGGTCGGCCAGGTGCTCGCCTCAGAGGGGTTCACCAGCGTCGAGGAAGTCGCCTATGTGGAATCGGGCGAAATCGCATCCATCGACGGCTTCGACGAGGAAACCGCCGAAGAGATTCAGATGCGCGCACGCGAATATCTGGAGCGTATCGAGGCCGAATTCGATGCAAAGCGTCAGGAACTCGGCGTTCAGGACGAATTGCGCGAGATTCCGGGCATCACCACCGCGATGATGGTGGCGGTCGGCGAGGATGGCGTGAAGACCATCGAGGATTTCGCCGGCTACGCCGTGGACGATCTGGTCGGCTGGAAAGAACGCAAGGACGGCGAGACCACGTTCGAGCCGGGCGTCTTCTCCAAATTCGATGTCTCGCGCGCCGAAGCCGAGCAGATGGTTGTGGCCGCGCGTCTCAGGATGGGCTGGATCACCGAGGAAGACCTCGCTGCCGAGGCTGAAGCCGAGGCAGAAGAGGGTGAGGAAGGCGCGGAAGCTGCCGAGGGCGCGCAGGCGTCCGAGGCCGCCGAAGGCGCGGAAGCCTGATATGGGTCTTGTGGAGCGCATGGCCGTCCCCGTGACGCCTGTGGTGCGCTTCGCCGGCCTTGTTTCGCCGCAGTCCTGCGGAGCCGCGTGATGGCACGCGGCAGCAGGATGCTCTGGAGTTGTTGTGGACGATATGAACGATCGCACATGCATTGTCTCGCGCAAGGCGCGGCCCGCGGAGGACCTGATCCGGTTCGTCGCGGGGCCGGACGGCATGGTCGTTCCCGATCTGAAGCGCAAACTCCCCGGGCGCGGATGCTGGGTTACGGCTGACCGGGTGCATGTTGACAAGGCGGCCGCGAAAAACCTTTTCGCCCGCGCTCTGAAAACCTCGGTCACCCCGCCTGAAAATCTGGGCGCGCTGGTCGATGATTTGCTTTCAAAAGCCGCTCTGGGTGCTCTTGGGCTTGCGCGGAAGGCCGGAGCCGTGGCATTGGGTGCTGCGAAGGTCGAGGCATCGGTGCGCAGCGGCAAGGCCTATGGTGTGCTGCACGCTCGTGAAGCCTCGCATGACGGAGTGCGCAAGATCACGGCCGCTCGTCATGCAGTGGCCCATCTGGGCGGACCGGCTATCCCGGCTTACAAACTCTTTTCCGAAGAAGAAATGAGTTTGGCATTGGGGGCTACAAATGTGATACATGCTGCCGTGTTCGGGCGGGACGCGGGCAAGGCGGCGCTGAAACGCGTTAGTGCGCTCGAGACTTTTCGAGGCGAATGCGCGGACAAACCGGCAGCGGTTGCAATGGGCACCGCAGAGGATGTGGAATGACGGATACGAAAACCGGTGACGACAAGACGCTGAGCGTCGAAAAGAAGAAGACGCTGACGCTGAAGCGGCCCTCCGTTGAGCAGGGCACCGTGCGGCAGAACTTCTCGCATGGACGCTCCAAGTCTGTCGTTGTCGAGACGAAGAAGCGCAAGTTCTCGCGGCCGGATGAGCGCCCCGAGACGACACCTGCGCCTGCGCCGGCCCCCGCAGCGGCGAAGCCGAAGCCTGCTGCGCCTCAGCCCGCGCCGCAGCGTCAGCGCGAACGTCCGCGCCCGGCGCCGGGCGGCAACCGATCTGGAGTGGTCCTCAACGAGCTTTCCAAGGACGAGATCGAGGCGCGCCGTCGCGCCCTGCAGGATTCGAAGGTGCGCGAGGCCGAAGAGCGCCAGCGTGCCGCCGAGGAGGCCAAGCGCCGCGCGGAAGAAGAAGCACGCCGCGAGCGCGAGCGTGAGGAATCCGCACGCCGTCAGGCCGAGGAAGAAGCCCGCCTGAAGGCGGAAGCCGAAGCCCGGCGTGAGGCTGAGGAAGAAGCGCGTCGCCGCGCGCCGCCGCCTGCCGAGACGAAGCCCGAGCCCGATGTGGATTCCGACGACGAGGCCCGCTCGAAGAGTAAGGGCGCACCGGTCAAGCGCGCCGCGCCCAAGCCGGAGACCCCGCGCCCGGCGGCCAAGCCGCGCGGAGACGATCAGCGCCGTCGTGGCAAGCTGACGCTCAATCGTGCGCTGTCCGATGATGGCGAAACACGTGGACGCTCACTGTCGTCCATGCGCCGGCGTCAGGAGAAGTTCAAGCGCGCTCAGCATCAGGAGCCGCGCGAGAAGATCTCCCGCGAGGTCGTGCTGCCCGAGACGATCACCATCCAGGAACTTGCTCAGCGCATGGCCGAGCGTGCCGTCGACGTTATCAAGTTCTTCATGAAGCAGGGCCAGATGATGAAGCCCGGCGACGTGATCGATGCGGATACCGCCGAACTGGTGGCTGAAGAGTTCGGTCATACCGTGAAGCGCGTTGCCGAGTCCGACGTCGAAGAAGGCCTTTTCAACGTGGAAGACAAGGCAGAGGACCTGAAGGGACGCCCGCCGGTTGTCACGATCATGGGGCACGTCGATCACGGCAAGACCTCGCTGCTCGATGCAATCCGCCATGCGAATGTGGTGTCCGGCGAAGCCGGTGGCATCACGCAGCATATCGGTGCCTATCAGGTCGAGAAGAACGGCCAGACCATTACATTCCTCGACACCCCTGGTCACGCCGCCTTTACGGCGATGCGCGCCCGTGGTGCCGACGCAACGGACATTGCCATTCTGGTGGTGGCTGCCGACGACAGCGTGATGCCGCAGACCATTGAGTCCATCAATCACGCCAAGGCTGCCGGTGTGCCGATCATTGTTGCCATCAACAAGATCGACAAGCCTGCGGCCGATGCCAACAAAGTGCGGACCGAACTGCTGCAGCACGAGGTTTTCGTCGAATCCATGGGTGGTGAGGTGCTCGATGTCGAGGTTTCTGCCGTCAAGGGAACCAACCTCGACAAGCTGTTGGAAGCCATTTTGCTGCAGTCCGAGGTTCTTGAGCTCAAGGCCAATCCTGATCGTCCCGCCGAAGGTGTCGTGATCGAGGCAAAGCTGGACCGCGGCCGTGGTTCGGTTGCCACGGTTCTTGTCCAGGCGGGCACGCTGCGCACCGGTGACATCATTGTGGCCGGCAACGAATGGGGCCGTGTTCGCGCGCTCGTCAACGACCGCGGCGAACAGCTCAAGGAGGCTCTGCCCTCCATGCCGGTCGAGGTCCTCGGCCTCCAGGGGACGCCGCAGGCGGGCGATCGCATCGCCGTGGTGGAGAATGAAGCCCGCGCGCGCGAGATTTCCGAATACCGCCAGCGTCTGGCCCGCGAGAAATCCGTTGCCCGTCAGGCTGGGCAGCGTGGTTCGCTCGAGCAGATGATGTCACAGCTTCAGACCAGCGGCCTCAAAGAGTTCCCGCTTATCATCAAGGGCGACGTGCAGGGCTCCATCGAGGCCATTGCCGGTGCGCTCGACAAGCTGGGCACCGACGAAGTCCGCGCACGCATCGTTCATGCGGGCGCCGGTGCTATCACGGAAAGCGACGTGTCGCTCGCCGAGACCTCCGAGGCCGCGATCATCGGCTTCAACGTCCGCGCCAACAAGCAGGCGCGCGATGCGGCTGAGGCTGCCGGGATCGAGATTCGCTACTACAACATCATCTATGACCTGGTGGATGATATCAAAGCGGCCATGTCGGGCCTCCTTTCTCCGGAGCGCCGCGAGACCTTCCTCGGCAATGCCGAGATCCTCGAGGTCTTCAATGTGTCCAAGGTGGGCAAGGTCGCCGGCTGCCGGGTCACCGAAGGCAAGGTGGAGCGTGGTGCCGGCGTGCGCCTGATCCGCGACAGTGTGGTGATCCACGAAGGCAAGCTGAAGACGCTCAAGCGCTTCAAGGACGAAGTCTCCGAAGTGCCTGCCGGTCAGGAATGCGGCATGGCGTTCGAGAACTACGAAGACATTCGCCCCGGCGATGTCATCGAGGCCTATCGCGTCGAGATGGTCACGCGCACGCTCTAGATCGCCGTGCGTCCATTCGGACGCACAAACGACGATCTAGGGTTTTGATGGAGTATCGGAATGACCCGAAAACCGGTTTCAACTTTTCGGTCCGATGCTCTAATGCGCGTACGTTTGGAACAGCCAGGATGGGGCACTTGATGCCCCATCTCGCTTTCCGGCGTCAGACGCTTCCGCTTTCATAATTTGCCGATATCCGCGATGCGGATACAATAGGGCTTTCCCCGCAAGAAGGTGCTCCATGCCGTCTTCCGCTCCCTCTCAACGCCAGCTTCGCGTCGGCGAGCAGGTGCGTCACGCAATCGCGCAGGCTCTGCAGCGCGGCGATGTGAGCGACGATGCGCTCGCAAACACCGTGGTTTCCGTGTCTGAAGTGCGTATGTCACCGGACCTGAAAATCGCCACCGCCTATGTCTCGCCGCTCGGCGCGGCCGACAAGGATGCGGTCGCGGCAGCTCTGAACCGCCATGCGCGCTTCCTCCGCGGACGCATCACACCGGCGTTACGGCAGATGAAATACATGCCGGAACTGCGGTTCCGCGTGGACGACAGTTTCGAGAATTTCAACAAGATCGATCGCCTTTTGAAGTCGCCGGAAGTGGCCCGCGACCTGAAGGATGACGACGCGAATGAGGATGATCTTTGATGGCGCGGCGCGGCAAGCGGAAGGGACGCCGTATCAACGGCTGGCTGATCCTCGACAAGCCGGCCGGCATGGGGTCGACAAGCGCTGTCTCGAAGATCAAATGGCTGTTCAATGCGGAAAAGGCGGGCCATGCCGGCACGCTCGACCCGCTTGCATCCGGCATGCTGCCCATCGCTCTGGGCGATGCAACGAAAACCGTTCCGTTCGTCATGGACGGAGCGAAGGTCTATCGCTTCAAGGTTGCCTGGGGCGAGGAACGGGCCACCGACGACCTGGAAGGCCCGGTGACGAAAAGCTCTGACGAGCGCCCGACCGAAGAAGCCATTCGCGCCCTGCTTCCGAACTATACGGGCATCATCATGCAGACCCCGCCGCAGTTTTCCGCCGTCAAGATTGACGGTGAACGCGCCTACGACCTCGCACGCGAGGGCGAGACGGTCGAGATCGCGGCGCGCGAGATTGAGGTGGGCCGGCTCGACCTGGTTTCCTTCACGCCCGATGATGCCGTGTTCGAGATCGAGTGCGGCAAGGGCACCTATGTGCGCAGCATCGCCCGCGACATGGGCCGCGACCTGGGGTGCTACGGCCACATTGCAGAGCTGCGCCGCACCGAGGTCTATCCTTTCCTTCCCGATCAGCTCGTGGAACTGCCGGCGCTTGAGGAGGCGGCGACGGAAGGGGACCGCGAGGCTGGCGAATTCGCTGCGCTCGACGAATATCTTCTCGATATTGCCACGGCTCTCGAGGGCCTGCCGGAGGTCGCCGTTACCGACGATGCGGCGGCGCGCATTCGCCTGGGCAACCCGGTGATCGTGCGCGGCCGTGACGCTCCGGTCGAGGCGCCGGAAGCCTGGGCCAGCGCGCGTGGCCGCCTGGTGGCGCTTGGTGCGGTTGAGGCGGGCATGTTCAAGCCCAAGCGTGTTTTCGCCATGTAAGATACGTTGCCGGTTGATTTCATGTGACCAACGAGGCAACCCTTGGACGTTTCGTGCATTATGTACCGAAACGATCATTGGGACGGGCATTGAATGCAGGCGAAAGACAGTGCGCCTTCGGAAACGTGGTCAGAGCGCATAAGGGCTTTCGCATCAGGCCCGAAACCCATCGGCTTTTTTCTGTTTCTGCTGATTGCGGTGACCATCATCCCCGCCATCGGCGTTTCAGTCGTTCTGCTTCAGCGCAACAACGAGGCGCAGCGCGAGGTCGTGACCACGCTCGCCGAGGCCATGGCCGGCTCGATCGCCGAAGCCGTGGATCGCGAACTGAGCGGCATGTCGACCACGCTGCGCGTGCTTTCGACAACCCCCTCCCTTGCCAGTGGCGATCTGAAGGATTTTTACGACCGCGCGAGGCTGGCTCTTGCCGGCAGCGGCTCGTATCTGCGCGTGCTGGATGAAAACTACAGGCTGCTGATCAACACCGGCGTGCCCTTTGGCGAACCCCTGATGCCCCTAAACGAACCGGAGACGGCCCGGGCGGCGTTGAAGGGAGGGGTAACCATCACCTCGGGTGTGTTCTTCGGAAAACTGGACGGCAAGTGGAGCTTCAAGGTCGTGAAGCCGTACTTCCCCGAGAACGGCCCCCCACGCATCCTGGTGATGACACGAAACGCGGACACGCTTGTGGATGTGCTGTCTCAGCAGATGCTTCGCGGCGGCTGGAATGCCTCGGTGGTCGATAAGAACAACATCGTGGTGGCCTCGTCTTTCATGTCTTCCGATGTCGGAAAGACGTTTTTTCTGAATTTGGACGGAACGGGCATTCAACATGAAGCCGAACCGGCGGAAGGGCGTGAGGGGGGCACCTACACGGCAATCATCGGTGAATCCGGCGTCAGCGGGTGGAAGGCGGTGGTGTGGGCTTCGACCAAAACCATAGAAGAGCCGATGCGCCATTCGTTGCGCATGCTGCTGGCCGGAGGACTGCTCGTCATTGCCATCGGGGCGTTCGCGGCCTGGTTGCTTGGGCGACAGATCGCTGGCCCCGTGCGTCGGCTGGCGCGCGATGCGCGGCGGCTGGGCGCCGGCGAACCCGTTCATGCGATCGAGTACCCGATCGCAGAAGTGGCCACCGTATCTTCGGCTCTGGCGGAGGCTGCGCTCGATCGGGAGCAGGCGGAGAACGAAATCCGCCTTCTCATGCGCGAGGTCGCGCACCGCTCGAAGAACCAGCTGACCGTGGTGTCCTCCATGGCCAAGCAGACTGCGCGCAGCTCCCGCACATTCGCCGGTTTCCAGGATGCATTCCAGAAACGCCTGCACGGGCTGGCGCGCTCGACCGACCTTTTGATTGCGGGTGGCGCTGCCGGTGTGGAACTGCGTGAACTGCTGGCGGCACAGGTCGACCCTTTCCGGCCCGATAGCGCCGAACGCCTGAAAATGACCGGCCCGAAATTCCGGCTCGCCAACCAGCCTGCGCAGACGGTCGGCCTCGCGGTCCATGAACTGGCAACCAATGCTTCCAAGTATGGCGCGTTTTCCACCAGCACCGGCAGGCTCGAAATTTCCTGGAAGGTCAAGGATGACACTCTGACCCTGACCTGGCGGGAGTATGTTTCGAAAGGGCGCCGCCGCAATGTCCGCCGCCGTGGGTTCGGAACGGAGATCATCGAGCGCATGGTCGGCGGCACGCTTGATGCCGAAATATCGCGTGTCTTCCATCGTGACGGGCTGGAATGCGTGTTCAGGATTCCGGTCGACAGGCTGGTGCCGGATTCTCTGAAAAATCCTTCCCCGACAGGCGAAGACGATTGAGCGCAACGGCACTGTCAATGTTTGGGCTGGTAATCGCGCGCGATTTCGCATATATGCCAGCCATCATTGCGCCCTGAATGCGCATTGTTACATGGCCCCGGCTGGACGACATCCCGGCTGAGGGCGTCCCTTTTCCCTAAATTCGAGAAAGGAAACCGATGTCGGTTACTGCAGAGCGTAAACAGGATTTGCTGAAAGAATTTGCCACCGCCCAGGGCGATACCGGTTCTCCGGAAGTCCAGGTCGCTATTCTGACCGAGCGGATCAAGAACCTCACCGAGCACTTCAAGGACCACAAGAAGGACAACCACTCCCGTCGTGGTCTCCTGAAGCTCGTCTCCCAGCGTCGCCGTCTTCTGGACTATCTGAAAAAGAAGGACGAAGGCCGCTACAAGACGCTGATCGAGAAGCTCGGAATCCGGCGCTAAGCTGAATTGGCCGGCGGATACCAACGGGTGTCCGCCGGTCTTGTTTGGGCATGCGGTGTATTTGTGTGCCCGACGGCTCCGGCCAGGTGCGTAAGCGAAAGCGGTTTGCCGCCATCCCGCACCCGATAGTCGGATAGCCGGGGCCCCAATGGACAGGTCATGGGGCAGGATTGCAGGATGCTTGCGGCCGCGACGGCCGGGAAACGAGCCTCCCGTTGTCTTGCCCGTGGCTCGTCCGAAAAAACGAAGCGAGCCCGAAGGGAAAACGCCGCCAGATGCTGGCGCGCCCTTCGGCACAAAAGGACAAGATATGTTTAAGGACCACAAAGTAGAGATCGAATGGGGTGGGCGTCCGCTTACCCTAGAAACCGGCAAGATTGCCCGTCAGGCAGACGGCGCAGTGCTCGCCACCTATGGCGAGACCGTTGTTCTCGCAACCGTCGTTTCCGCGAAAGAGCCGAAGGCAGGCTTCGACTTCTTCCCGCTGACCGTCAACTACCAGGAAAAGACCTTTGCCGCCGGCAAGATCCCGGGTGGCTACTTCAAGCGCGAAGGCCGTCCTAGCGAGAAGGAGACGCTGGTCTCCCGTCTGATCGACCGTCCGATCCGCCCGCTCTTCGTCGATGGCTACAAGAACGACACCCAGGTCATCGCCACCGTGCTGCAGCACGATCTGGAGAATGATCCGGACATCGTCGCCATGGTTGCCGTTTCCGCAGCGCTCACCCTCTCCGGCGTTCCCTTCATGGGCCCGATCGGCGCAGCGCGCGTTGGCTACATCGGTGGCGAGTACATCCTCAACCCGCATGTCGACGAGATGGAAGAGACCAAGCTTGACCTCGTCGTCGCCGGTACGGGCGATGCCGTTCTGATGGTGGAATCGGAAGCCCAGCAGCTTCCCGAGGACGTCATGCTCGGCGCCGTCATGTTCGGCCACAAGAACTTCCAGCCGGTCATCGACGCGATCATCAAGCTCGCCGAAGTTGCCGCCAAGGAACCCCGCGACTTCACGCCGCCGGATCTCTCCGAGCTCGAAGGCGAGATGCTCAAGATCGTCGAGAACGATCTGCGCGAAGCTTACAAGATCACCGACAAGCAGCAGCGTTACGACGCCGTTGACGCCGCCAAGGCGAAGGTGAAAGAGACGCTTCTGCCGGAAGGCGAGGAAGAGACCAAGTGGTCGGCCGAGCAGGTCAACACCGTCTTCAAGAGCCTGCAGGGCAAGATCGTTCGCTGGAACATCCTCGACACCGGCGGCCGCATCGACGGACGCGACCTCAAGACGGTCCGCCCGATCGTGGCCGAGGCAGGCATCCTGCCGCGCACGCACGGTTCCGCGCTCTTCACCCGTGGTGAGACGCAGGCCCTCGTGGTCGCCACGCTGGGCACCGGCGAAGACGAGCAGTTCATCGACTCGCTCACCGGCACCTACAAGGAAGCCTTCCTCCTGCACTACAACTTCCCGCCCTACTCCGTAGGCGAGACGGGTCGCATGGGTTCGCCCGGCCGTCGTGAGATCGGTCATGGCAAGCTCGCATGGCGCGCCATCCACCCGATGCTGCCGGGAGCGGACCAGTTCCCCTACACGCTGCGCGTTGTCTCCGAGGTCACCGAGTCCAACGGTTCGTCCTCCATGGCGACCGTCTGCGGCACCTCGCTCGCACTCATGGACGCCGGCGTTCCGCTGGCAAAGCCGGTTGCCGGCATCGCCATGGGCCTGATCAAGGAAGACGAGCGCTTCGCCGTTCTCTCCGACATCCTGGGTGACGAAGATCACCTCGGCGACATGGACTTCAAGGTCGCCGGCACGGATGAGGGCATCACCTCGCTCCAGATGGACATCAAGATCGACGGCATCACCGAGGAGATCATGCAGATCGCCCTCGACCAGGCCAAGGACGGCCGTCTGCACATTCTCGGCGAGATGGCCAAGGCCCTTTCCGAGAGCCGTGGTGAGCTGGGCGAGTTCGCTCCGCGCATCGAGGTCATGCAGATCCCGACCGACAAGATCCGCGACGTGATCGGTTCCGGCGGCAAGGTGATCCGCGAGATCGTCGAGAAGACCGGCGCCAAGATCAACATCGAGGACGACGGCACGGTGAAGATCGCTTCGTCCAACGCCAAGGAAATCGAGGCGGCGAAGAAGTGGATCCACTCCATCACGGCAGAGCCGGAAGTGGGCGAGATCTACGAAGGCACGGTTGTCAAGACCGCCGACTTCGGCGCATTCGTGAACTTCTTCGGTCCGCGCGACGGTCTGGTGCACATCTCGCAGCTCGCGCAGGAGCGCGTTGGCAAGACCACCGACGTCGTCAAGGAAGGCGACAAGGTGTTCGTGAAGCTGATGGGCTTCGACGAGCGCGGCAAGGTTCGCCTCTCCATGAAGGTCGTCGACCAGGAGACCGGCAAGGAGATCGTGCAGGAAAAGAAGAAGAAGGAAGAGGCAGAGGACGCCGAAGGCTGATCCCGCTTCCTTTTGACTGACCAGCGGGCGCGGCCATTCAGGTCGCGCCCGTTTTCATATCCGGAACCCAAGATGAACGACACACCGCTTGCCACCCTTCTGTTTCCGTTCGAGCGCGGGCTGATCGCTCCGCCGGGCGAGGGGGAGCGTGTGCTTTTTCTGGGCGCGCCGGGCGGCCTGCTGCTGCCGTCCGACTTCTCGGGAAGCCTCACGGCCATTCAGGGCTATCGGCCCGACTATCTGGCGCTCAGCCAGGCTGGCGTGACCGTGGAGCCGGAACCGGTGGGCGAGGGCTACGACATGGCGCTTGTGCTGCTTGGCAGGCACCGCCGCGAAAACGAGCAGCGCCTTGCCGAGGCTCTGAACCGGACACGCGCCGGCGCGCTCATCATGGCCGCCTGTGCCAAGAAAGACGGCGGCGGCAGCGTGCGCAAGCGCATGGCGTCGCTGGTGGAGCTTGACGATCATGCCTCCAAGCATCATGGCGTCGTCTTCTGGCTGCGCCGGCCGGAGAGGCTGGAGCCCGAGCTGATGGCCGAGCTGAGCGCCGGCGACAGCGAGGCGGACGGTTTCACCACCGCTGCCGGTGGCTTCTCCGATGACGGCATCGATCCGGGCTCGGCGCTTCTCGTGGAGTGCCTGCCGGACAATCTGTCAGGCGCAATTGCCGATTTCGCGGCCGGCTGGGGGTATCTCTCCGTTGCAGCTTCCGAGCGCGCACCGGGCGTGAAGAGCATCGATCTTTACGAGGCGCATCACGCCTCGCTGGAGGCGGCCCGGCGCAACATGGCGGCAAGAGCGCCGCAGATGCCGGCGCGCTTCTTTTGGCAGGACCTTCTGGGCGAGCCGGTCAACGAGCGCTATGACGCAATCCTGATGAACCCACCCTTCCATCGAAGCCGGGCTGCGGAGCCCGATATGGGCCATGCGATGATCGCGGCGGCGGCAAAGGCGCTCAGGCCGCGCGGGCGGCTGTTCCTCGTCGCCAACAGGCAGCTCCCCTATGAAGAGAGCCTCCAAAAGCATTTCGCGGCACAGGGTGAGCTGCGCCGCGATACGGTGTTCAAGGTTTTGTGGGCCCGCAAGTAGCGGGTCAGTCTGATCGCCCTCAGTCGTCGCCGGTCGCCGCACTCAGCCGCTTCAGCTCTTCCATGGTGGGCATGGAAACGGTGTTGTAGCCGGAATCCACATAGTGGATTTCACCGGTGACGCCCGACGAAAGATCGGACAGCAGATAGAGCGCCGATCCGCCGATCTCGTCGATCACCACGGTCCGCCTGAGCGGCGCATTGCGCTGCTGATAGGAGAACATGTAGCGCGCATCGGAGATGCCGGCGCCTGCCAGCGTGCGCACGGGGCCCGCCGAAATCGCGTTGACGCGGATATTGCGCGGGCCGTAGTCGCTTGCCAGATACCGCACGCTTGCCTCAAGCCCGGCCTTGGCCACGCCCATCACGTTGTAATTGGGCATGACGCGGGTGGAACCGGCATAGGTCAGCGTCAGCATCTGCCCGCCATTGTCCATCAGTTCCGCCGCCTTGCGGGCAACCTCCGTGAAGGAGTAGCAGGAGATCACCATGGTGCGCACGAAGTTCTCGCGCGTGGTGTTGGCATAAAGGCCCTTTAGCTCGTTGCGGTCGGAGAAGCCGATCGCGTGTACGATGAAGTCGAGCGAGCCCCACTCCTCCTTCAACCCGTCGAAGACGGAATTGATCGACGCGCTGTCTTCCACGTCGCAGGGATAAAGCAGTTTGGAGTTCACCTTCTCGGCCAGCGGCTTCACACGGCGGCCGAATGCCTCGCCCTGATAGGTAAACGCCAGTTCCGCGCCCTGCTCGGAGAGCTTCTTGGCGATGCCCCAGGCAATCGAGTGATCGTTGGCGACCCCCATGATGAGGCCGCGCTTCCCTTTCATCAAACCGTCCATGGACCTTATTTCACCCTGCGTAACGCTGGAAAACAAGCGTGGCGTTGGTGCCGCCGAAGCCGAAGGAGTTGGAGAGCACCGTATCGATCTTCGCATTGTCGATACGCTTGCGCACGATGGGCATGCCCTCGAACTCCGGATCGAGTTCGGTGATGTGTGCGCTCTCGCCGATAAAGCCTTCCTGCATCATCAGGATCGAATAGATCGATTCCTGCGCGCCGGCGCCGCCGAGCGAATGGCCGGTCAGCGACTTGGTGGAAGCGATGTGCGGGATGTCGTTGCCGAACACTTCGCGCACCGCGCCCATTTCGCCGGAATCGCCCACCGGCGTCGCCGTGCCGTGCGTGTTGATGTAGTCCACCTTGCCATCGACCGTGGAAAGCGCCTGGCGCATGCACCGCACCGCGCCTTCACCGGAAAGGGCCACCATGTCGTAGCCGTCCGAAGTTGCGCCATAGCCGGTCAGCTCGGCATAGATTTTCGCACCGCGCGCCTTGGCGTGTTCCAGCTCTTCCAGAACCAGAACGCCAGCGCCGCCGGCGATCACGAACCCGTCGCGCGTCGCGTCATAGGCACGCGAGGCGGTGGCCGGCGTGTCGTTGTGTTTGGAGGACATGGCGCCCATGGCGTCGAAGAGGTTCGACATGGTCCAGTCGAGATCTTCGTGGCCGCCGGCGAACATGATGTCCTGCTTGCCCCACTGGATCATCTCCGCCGCATTGCCGATGCAGTGCGCCGAGGTCGAGCAGGCCGACGAGATCGAGTAGTTCACGCCGTGGATCTTGAACCAGGTGGCCAGCGTGGCCGAAGCCGTCGAGGACATCGCTTTCGGCACGGCGAACGGCCCGATGCGCTTTGGCGAACCCTTTTCGAGCGTCGTCTGCGCGGCTTCCACGATGGTGCGGGTGGAGGGGCCGCCCGATCCCATGATGATGCCGGTGCGTTCATTGGTGATGTCGCTCTGTTCAAGCCCCGCATCGGCGATGGCCTGTTCCATCGCGACATGGTTCCACGCACCGCCTTTTGACAGAAAACGCATGGCGCGGCGGTCGACCAGTTCGGTCGGGTCGAGCGTGGGAGCTCCCCAGACCTGGCAACGGAAGCCGTGATCGGCAAAATCCTGCGAAAAGGTGATGCCCGATTTCGCATCGCGCAGCGAGGCGGTGACCTCCTTCGCGTTGTTGCCAATCGAGGAAACGATGCCGAGGCCGGTAACGACGACGCGTCTCATGATGCTCTCCTTGGGCCGCTGCACACGGCCGCCAGTCAATGGTTGAAACTCAGGCTTCCTGCTTGGCCAGCCCGACACGAAGATCCGTGGCGGTGTAAATCTGCTCGCCGTCAGCCTTCAGCCAGCCATCGGCGGTGCCGAGAACCAGGCGGCCTTTCATGACACGCTTGAAGTCGACGCCATATTCGACGAGCTTTGTCTCCGGCGTAACCATGCCCTTGAATTTCACCTCGCCGGTCGAAAGGGCCATGCCCTTGCCCGGTAGGCCGAGCCAGCCGAGGTAGAAACCGGTGAGCTGCCAGAGCGCATCGAGGCCAAGGCAGCCGGGCATGATCGGGTTGCCGGGAAAATGGCAAGGGAAGAACCAGTGGTCAGGCTTGATGTCGAATTCGGCGCGGACATAGCCCTTGCCGAACGCCCCGCCTTCCTCCTGAATGTCGGTGATGCGATCGAACATCAGCATGGGCGGAGCCGGCAATTGCGCGTTGCCGGGACCGAAAAGGTCGCCCTGCGCGCAGGCCAGAAGGTCTTCGTAATTGTAGCTGTTTTTCGTTTGCGCCATCAATAGCCATCCCGTCGGTGGTCCCGGTCGCGCCGGAACCGTTCTTTTCATTGTCCGAACTCCCTATCACAGCTTGTTTCTCGCTGGAAACCGCCGTTGTGGGAATTTGCCATGCTGCGTGTGGCTGCCCCCGGAAAACTGCCGCTATTGATCGTGTTGAATGGAGCGAATATATGTCAGGAGGGAATAACTGCAGCGAGAGCCTCGGGATGGGTCGAAGGTTCGGATAACAGGAAGACGGGCGGTTTCATTGTCGATCTCGAATGAAGGCCAGAAGATTTCGCTCGAAGAGCGTTTGAGGAGTGCGGGCCTGCGTCCTACACGCCAGCGTGTCGCGCTCGCAAATCTCCTGTTCGCCGCCGGTGATCGTCACGTTTCTGCTGAAGCGCTGCATGAGGAAGCTCAGAATGCGGGCTTCTCCGTTTCGCTGGCCACCGTCTACAACACGCTGCATCAGTTCACGGATGCCGGCATGCTGCGCATCGTTCAGGTGGAGGGTGCCCGCACCTATTTCGACACCAATGTGTCGGATCACCATCATTTCTTCTTCGAAGAAGATGAGAAAGTTTTCGACATCCCCTCAGGTGGCGTCGAGGTCCGTAATCTTCCCGAACCGCCGGAAGGAACGGAAATCGCCAATGTCGATATCGTTGTCAGGCTGCGCCGCAAGCGCCACTGAAGCGCGCTTCACCGTCAGTCTTTTACGGTCTCGCCCGGATAGGCACCCCAGATCAGCGACTGGTTGACCCAGCCCGAATGGCCGGCGAAGTCCATTTCGCACCAGTCGCCATTGCATGCCTTGATCGAGCCGATGGCGCCGGGTTCGACACGGGCGATGAGCCGCGCATCGTCGCGCGGGTCGGCCCTGAGGTCGATATCGGCTTCCTTGCCCTTGAACCATGGTGCGGCGATACCGGTACGGCGTCCCGAAAGAAGCGCCTGATTGATCCAGCCTTCCGCTCCCTCGGCATCGCGCACCCGCCGCCAGTTGTCATATTCCTGGATGATCTCCATCGGCAGACCGGATTTCAGATACATCCAGTTCACGGCGTAGTTGAGACCCGGGCCGATGCGCATGTTCACGCGGCTTGATTTGAGACTGACGAAACGTGGCAGGGGAAGACCGCTTGGCCCGACCTTTACGTTCTGTTCGGTGTTTGCCTGCGCCTGCGTCGTCATGGGTGTCGCAACCAGAACGGCGACGGCGAGGGCTGCAAACATTGAACGGAATGGCGCGTTGGCCGGCATTACAAACTCCCGGTAACCCTTGTTCTGGTGGAGCGAGCGCTTCCACCCTTTTTCTTTGTCTTGGCGCCCCCCGCTTGATAGACAGAAGACAACCCGGCTCGGCATTGCAGTGTCGTGCATCTTGGTTAAAGAGGTATCAACAGGGCGTTATTTTGGAGACCATATGACCGTCAGGAAGAAGCCTCTCGTTGTCATCACCCGCAAGCTGCCGGACCAGGTCGAAACGCGCATGCGCGAGCTGTTCGACGCGCGCCTCAATCTCGACGACAAGCGCATGACGCAGCCCGAGCTCGTGGCTGCGGTCAAGGAAGCTGACGTTCTTGTTCCCACGATCACGGATCGAATCGATGCCGCGCTCATTGCCCAGGCCGGCGAGCGTCTGAAGCTCATCGCCAATTTCGGCAATGGCGTCGACAATATCGACGTCGCAGCGGCGGCCCGGAAAGGCATCACCGTTACCAACACGCCCAACGTGCTCAACGAAGACACCGCCGACATGACCATGGCGCTCATGCTCGCAGTGCCGCGCCGCCTGACGGAAGGTGCGGAGCTTTTGCGCAGCGGTGGCGAGTGGGGCGGATGGTCGCCCACATGGATGCTGGGGCACCGCATTTGGGGCAAGCGCCTGGGCATTGTCGGCATGGGCCGCGTGGGCACGGCCGTCGCGCGCCGCGCCAAGGCCTTTGGCCTGTCGATCCATTATCACAACCGCCAGCGTGTTCTGCCGGCCATCGAGGACGAACTGGAGGCAACCTACTGGGACAGCCTCGACCAGATGCTCGCCCGCATGGACATCATCTCCGTCAATTGCCCGTCGACCCCGGCCACTTTCCATCTGCTGTCTGCGCGGCGGCTCGAGCTCATGCAACCCCGCGCCTATGTCGTGAACACCGCACGCGGTGATGTGGTGGATGAGGATGCGCTGATCCGCCTCATCGAGGAAGGCAAGCTTGCGGGGGCGGGGCTCGACGTGTTCGAGCACGAGCCCTCGGTCAATCCCAAGCTCCTGAAACTCGCTCAGAAAAACAAGATCGTCATTCTGCCGCATATGGGCTCGGCCACCATCGAGGGCCGCATCGATATGGGCGAGAAGGTGATCATCAACATCCGCACCCTCTTCGACGGCCACCGTCCGCCGGACCGTGTCCTACCCAGGAACGTATGATCGCTTGGCGTATGCGATCTCGTGGCAGTGGCGTTGTGCGTGGTTCGACAAGCTCACCATGAGGGATGGTTGTGTCTGGCAGAAAACCGTTCTTCAGAGGCGCTGATGGCGCGCCTTGGCGGCGACATTGTCCCTCCATGCAGCCCATTGCCATCCCTCCCATTGCGATCCCTCATGGTGAGCTTGTCGAACCACGCACACCGTCAATGCAACAGGTCACGGAGCGAGCAAAGCCCGTTCCCACCCGCAGGCAAAAAAGTGCCCTCAGCCGGTGCGCCGCCTGTATTTCACGGTTTCAAAACGGGCCGCCAGCGCATCGTAAAGCAGCAGGCGGCCGGTGAGCGGTTCACCGATACCCGTCACCAGCTTGATGACCTCCATGGCCTCCAGCGTTCCCATCACGCCGGTCAGCGCGCCGACGATGCCGGCTTCCGCGCAGCTGGGCACAAGCCCCGCCGGTGGCGGTTCGGGAAAGAGGTCACGATAGCCCGGCAGGAGGTTGCCATCGGCATCGCGTTCGAATGGCTTGAGCACGGTGAGCGACCCGTCGAAGCGACCGACGGCCGCCGTGACGAGCGGCCGTTCCACTGCCTCGCAGGTGTCTGCCAGCAGGTAGCGGGTGTCGAAATTGTCCGATCCGTCCACCACCATGTCGTAGGTGGCGATGATCCCGGCAGCGTTCTCCGCATCAAGCCGGATAGGGTGGGTCTCGACCGTAACATGCGGGTTGATGCGGGCAATGCTTGCCCTGGCGCTCTCGACCTTCTCCATGCCGACACTGTCCGTGTCATGGATCACCTGTCTCTGCAGGTTGGAGAGCGAAACCGTGTCGTCGTCAATCACGCCAAGCGTGCCGATGCCGGCGGCCGCAAGGTAGCAAAGCACCGGCGCGCCGAGCCCCCCGGCACCGATCACCAGAACACGCGCCTTCTTCAGTTTTTGCTGCCCGGCTCCACCGATTTCCGGCAGAACGATGTGACGGGCGTAGCGCTCCAGCTCGGTGTCGGAAAGTGCGGCGGGGAATGTCGTTGTCTCGGCCATGCAGCGATCTTATCCAGCGTGAGGGAGCGTGTCAGCGTTGTTCGTGGATCGCGCCGGCGGATACGGACAAGAACTGCGCCCGTCCTTCGATGGCCGAGAACAGGCCTGCTTCCGTACCGGTCATGAACGCCTGGCAATTCAGCTCTTCGAGGATCGAGAAGAGCGCTGCCCGCCGGTCCGGGTCGAAATGCGCGGAAATCTCGTCCAGAAGCAGGATCGGCGCGGTTCCCGAAAGCTCGCCCGTCAGCCGGGCATGGGCGAGGATCAGCCCCACAAGCAGCGCTTTCTGCTCGCCGGTGGAGCAGCGGGCCGCGGGCATGTCCTTGGGCACATGGCGCACCAGAAGATCGCTGCGATGCGGACCTTCCAGCGTTCGCCCCGCGGCGCGGTCGCGGGGTCGCTGGTCGCGCAAAAGGGCGCGGAATCTCTCCTCAACGTCGACGGCGGCGTGCTGTCCGATCGCGTGGTCGATGGTGCCCTCCAGCGCGATCCCGGCGGTGGGAAACGGGCCGTCTTCGGGCAGGCGTTCGTTCATGGCGGCGAGCAGGCGCACCATCTCGGCCCGCGCGGCGGCAATCGCCACGCCGGTTTCGGCCATCTGCGTTTCTATGGCGTCGAACCAGCCGCCATCGCGCGAGTCTTCCGAAAGCAGCCGGTTGCGCGCGCGCATCGCCTTCTCATAGTCGAGGGCGCGCCGACCGTGCGCCGGGTCGATGGCGAGAACGAGCCGGTCGAGAAAGCGCCTGCGGTCGCCTGCGGGACCGGTGAAGAGCGCATCCATGGCCGGTGTCAGCCACAGGACGCGCACCCACTCGAGCATGGCATCGGCCGTGCGTGCGTTCTCGCCGTTGATGCGCAGGCGGCGTCCGCCCGTTTCCGCTCCCGGCTGCAGGCCGGCAGTGCCGGTTCCGATCTCGCATTCGCCGAACGGGCCTTCGAGCTTCGCATGAATGGCAAAGCCCGTTCCGGCACCTTCGCGCGCGACATCGTCAAGCGTGGCGCGGCGCAATCCGCGACCCGGCGAGAGAAATGAAACCGCCTCGAGCAGGTTCGTCTTGCCTGCGCCGTTCTCACCGGTCAGAACCACCGCTCCCGGCGAAAGATCGAGCGCCAGGGCATGATAATTTCGAAAGTCGGTTAGGCTCAGCCTGGTAACGTGAACCTGGGCTACGGCCTGCCTGCCGGATGTCTGGTCGACCAAGGGGAAGCCAATGCCGGCGCGCTCTAGACGCGCATCGGCATCAGAACGTAGAGCGTGCTTTCGTCGCCTTCGTCCTGCACGAGCGTGGGTGAGCCTGCATCAGCCAGGAGGAAGCGCGCTTCACTACCCGAGAGCTGCGCCGCCACATCCAGAAGATAGCGGGCGTTGAAGCCGATCTCGATCGGGTCCGCCTCGTAGTCGGCGGCAAGCTCTTCGGTTGCCGAGCCCGAGTCCGGGTTGTTCACCGTCAGTGTCACCTGTCCTTCGGCAATGCTGAGTTTCACCGCCCGCCCGCGTTCCGAGGAGATCGTCGACACGCGGTCGACGGCCGAAGCGAAGGTCTGACGGTCGATCACCAGTTTCTTGTCATTGCCGGTCGGAATGACGCGCTGATAGTCGGGGAAAGTGCCGTCGATCAGTTTCGAGGTGAGGATGACGCTGCCGATGGTGAAGCGGATCTTCGTGTCGGAAAGTTCGACGGTGACAGCCACATCCGGATCGTCGACCAGCTTCTGCAGTTCGCCGACCGTCTTGCGCGGGATGATGATGCCGGGCATGCCTTCAGAGCCCGCCGGCGCTTCCATCTCGGCGCGTGCGAGACGGTGTCCGTCGGTCGCCACCGAGCGCAGCTTCAACCCGCCGTCGGCCTCGATCGTGTGCAGGAAGATGCCGTTCAGATAATAACGCGTCTCCTCGGTGGAGATGGCGAACTGGGTCTTCTCGATCAGCCCTTTCAGATCTGCCGAATCGAGCCGGAAGATATGCGAGAAATTACCGGCCGAGAGCTCGGGAAAATCGGACTGTGGCAGGCACTGGAGACGGAAGCTCGAGCGCCCGGCCACCACGGACATGGCGTTGCCGTCCTCATCGGTCTTCAGCATCACTTCCGCGCCGTCGGGCAGCTTGCGCACGATGTCGTAGAGCAGATGCGCCGGAACGGTCGTTGCACCGGCCTGCTCGATGGTCGCGCCCGCAGCCTCGGTCACTTCCAGGTCGAGGTCGGTCGCCTTCATCTGCAGGCTTGCGCCGTCCGCGCTCAGAAGCACGTTCGAGAGAATCGGAATGGTGTTGCGGCGTTCCACCACGCGGTGAACATGGTTCAGTGACTTCAGGAGGGTGGAGCGTTCGAGAATAACACGCATGACCAATCAATCTCACTTGAATGAAGAATAGCCCTGCAAACATGGCGCATGTTCAGGACAGCCGTGAACAGGCTTCGATTTCCGTCAAAATGACAGGAAACCGACAAGAAACGCAAGCCTTTCACGGCGTTACGCTCCGGTTCCTTCCGGTTTTTGGGGAAAACGCAGTGCCCGCAGGGAGGCAGGAGCGCGGAAGATAAGAAAAGACCGGCGGGCGCGCCGCCGGTCTGTCAAAATCGCTTCGGGTGCCACCTTGCCGTCGCGGGCTCCAGCGGCCCTGCCAGCCTCAGGCCTGATCGCTGATCAGGCGCTTCAGAAGCTCGATCTCCTGCGCAAGCTGCCTGTCGCCGTCGGTCAGCCCCTCGATCTTGCGGACCGCATGCAGCACCGTCGTGTGATCGCGTCCGCCGAAACGACGACCGATTTCCGGCAGGGAGCGCGGCGTCATGACCTTGGAAAGATACATGGCCACCTGGCGCGGCTTGACAATGGTGCGTGTGCGGCGGTTCGAAAGCAGTTCCGTCTTCGACACGTTGTAGTGCCGTGCGACAATGCGCTGGATGTCCTCGATGCGGACCCGCTTCGGTTCGCCGGCGCGGCAGACATGGCCGAGGATTTCGTCGATCCGGTCGATGGTGATCTGCGGCTCGAAGGAGTGGCGGAACAGAAGCTGGTTGAAAGCACCTTCCAGCTCGCGGCCACTGCCAGTGACCGAGCGCGCCACATGGACCAGAATTTCTTCTGGTATGTCGAGCGAACCGTCCTCGGCCTGCGCGCTCGCCAGACGCTGCTTCAGGATCGACAGCCGCATGGCGAAATCAGGAGCGCCGATCTCGAGAGACACGCCGCCATTGAGGCGCGACTTTACGCGCGGCTCGAGCGATTCCAGCTCTGAGGGCGGGCGGTCCGCCGCCACCACCACCTGGCGCGCGCTGTCGAGCAGCATGTTGAGCAGATGGCAGAACTCGTTCTGGATGGATTTGCCCTGCAGAAACTGCATGTCGTCGATGATCAGAAGATCGATGTCGCGCAACTGCTCTTTCAGGGTCAGGGCGTTGTTGTCGCGGATCGCGGTGGCGAAACGCCACATGAAATACTCCGCCGTCAGATAGACGACACGGGCCTGCGGCTTGCGGCGCAGCGACTCGGCTGCAATCGCCTGCAGCATATGTGTCTTTCCAAGCCCCACTGAGGCATGAAGAAAGAGCGGGTTGAAGCGGATCGCATTGGCGTCCGATTCGGCCACGGTGCGCGCAGCGGCGCAGGCGACGCGGTTGGAGGCGCCTTCGATCAGGGAATCGAATGTGTACCGGCTGTCGAGCGGCGAGCCCAGAATGTTCGAACGCCCTTCGGCCTCTGGCATCTTCGCTGGATTGGCGCGTGCGGATGGTGTTCCGGCCAGCGTACCGGAGGCAAGGGCCGTTTGCGGTCGGTTCGTGACCTTGCGCGCGGTTGCCGGCTTGCTTTCCTGCGTTGCCCGCACATTGCGCGTGGCGGTCCGCACCACAATCTCCACCTTGAGAGTGTCTGGCGCTTCCTGCTTCCACAATTCGGTGATGAGGTCGAGATAGTGACCATTGATCCAGGAGCGCAGAAAAGCCGTGGGCACGGAGATCCGCACGCAGCCCTTTGAGGCTTCCATCAGCTTCATGCGACCGAACCAGCTGGAATAAACCTCGCTCCCCAGGCGTGCACGGAGCTGCGTTTTAACGCGCTCGAAGATTGCCTCGGACGGTCCCGCCTTGCCGTCGCTCTTGCCTGCGTCTGCTGTCTCCTTGCCCTCCTGCTGAGACATCTGCTCCTGAAAAGAAAATCCCCCCGTTGTTTCCCTTTCCGCGCCGCTTTGCATTCCTCGTGTCCCTGTCATTTTGAGTGGTGTTTTCAACGTCCGGGTCATTGCCACAAGGCTGTTTGCCCCTGCCCGGTCCGTTCTTTTTATGATGATCGTATGTCGTCCGCCTGGTCTCTGACCCCAAAACTCTCCTTGGCTCTTTACAGCGGCATGGCCGCCGTTGAAACAGATTTATACAATCACCGGTTGATTTTCTGTACCGGCGGTTATGCAGCTCGTGCTCGTCTGGTCTCGACGCGAATGCGTCTCCATTGGGTCCCCGACAAACGAGCCGGCGAGGCTTGTTTCGAGAGCGCGCAAAAACCCCACGCGGAAGAAAAAACCGCGTCGCAATGGGTGCCGATTTGGGCTTAAGTCATCGGGCTTTCTTCTGCCCTCTCGATGGCCTGACATTACCGAAATCCTTGTGGAAAGGGCAAGGGCGGGGCTGCCGCTTTTTTCTCGAATCTGGTCTTGTGCGGAGCGCAAAAATCGGCATCGCCCAGGGGGCAGGTGGATAAGCCTTTTGGATTCAAAAGCCTTTTCCAAATGCGCGCGCTTCACGCGCGCTCCGAAAAAAAATCTTAAAAAAGAGCTTGACATTTCGGCGTTGATTTTCCGCCGAGCGTGACATGGGTAACCTGTGGATAAACTTTCACAACCCTATGAAATACAAGAGGAATACCGGCTTGGCCGAAATTTAACGGGATGCTTATGTGACGAAAATAATACGATTCTCAAACACTTAGGGTCACAAACGCAAAAGGCTGGCCTGTGACAACACAGGGTTGTCGCAGGCCAGCCTTTCGAGAGGCAAAGAAAAACCCGGCTGGAAAGCCGGGTTCATCTCTAAGTCTGCTAAAAAGCGTCAGGCACCGAGCGCCTTCACGCGCTGCGCAAGGCGAGAGACCTTCCGCGACGCCGTGTTGCGATGCAGGACACCCTTGCCGGCAGCGCGCATCAGCTCGGGCTGAGCAGCCTTGAATGCGCTTTCCGCTGCTGCCTTGTCGCCGGTGGCCAGTGCTTCTTCGACCTTGCGAACGAAGCTGCGCACACGCGAGCGACGGTTCTTGTTAACCGCAGTACGGCGAGCAATCTTGCGCACCGCCTTCTTGGCCGAAGTCGTGTTGGCCATGTGTCCTCTCTATGTCTCTACAAATCCTGCCGCGATCAGTGTCACGCGGGCGCAAAACAAAAAGGGCAGCCGCAGGGCCACCACAGTCGTGGCGGCTTATAGTGGAGCTTTCGGGCAACGTCAACGCCTATTGGCGCCTATCCCTCCTGATCGCGCCTAACGTGATCAGCGATTTTTGAAGTTGGCAGACCGCTTCTCGGTAAATGCGGCCATGCCCTCCTTCTGGTCGTCCAGCGCGAACATCGCGTGAAACACACGGCGTTCGAAACGCAGACCCTCGGCAAGGGTGGTTTCGTAGGAGCGGTTGACCGCCTCCTTGGTCATCATCACCGCCGGCAGTGAAAAGCCGGCAATGGTATCGGCCGCCTTCAGGGCTTCCTCGATGAGCTCGCCGGGTGGCACGACGCGCGATACCAGGCCGGAGCGTTCGGCTTCCCCGGCGTCCATGAAGCGGCCCGTCAGGCACATGTCCATGGCTTTTGACTTGCCGACGAAACGGGTTAGTCGCTGGGAGCCGCCCATGCCCGGCATGACGCCGAGCGTGATCTCGGGCTGGCCGAATTTCGCATTCTCGGCGGCGATGATGAAATCGCACATCATGGCCAGTTCGCAGCCGCCGCCGAGCGCATAGCCTGCCACGGCGGCGATGATCGGCTTGCGCACGCGGGTCAGCCCGTCCCAGCCTGCGAAGAGGTCTTCCATATAGGCGTCCACATAGGACTTGGATGCCATCTCCTTGATGTCGGCTCCGGCTGCGAACGCCTTCTCCGATCCGGTGATGACGATGGCACCGATCCGTGGGTTCTCGTCGAACGCCTCCAGCGCCCCCACCACTTCTTCAAGCACCTGGGAGTTCAGTGCGTTGAGCGCCTTGGGGCGGTTCAGCGTGATCAGCCCGACGCGCTCCCGCGTCTCCACCAGGATCGTCTCATAAGCCATGGTCTGGTTTCCTCTCCGTTATACGTGAATTGCCAGGGTAAGGTCTTGCTCCTAGCGCTGGCAGCTCGGACAATAGAAGGTTGACCGCCCGCCCTGCACGATGCGGCGAACGGTGCCGCTGCATTCGTCATGGCCGCATACGTGTCCCTCGCGGCCATACACCTTGAAGGCGTGCTGGAAATAGCCAAGCGATCCATCCGCCTTTACATAATCCCGCAGGGATGAGCCGCCGGCTGCGATTGCTTCTGCGATGACGGCGCGGATCGACGTCGCCAGACGCTCGCATCGCTCCGACGTTCCGCGTCTGGCGACGATTGTATCGGCGCTGCGCTTCGGCGAAAGCCGTGCGCGCCACAATGCTTCGCAGACATAGATGTTGCCGAGACCTGCGATTACCCTCTGGTCGAGCAGTGCGGCTTTCAGCGGTGTGCGCTTCCCGCGCAGGCGCTCGGCAAGCAGCGCCCCGTCCAGCGCATTTCCGGTCGGCTCGATGCCAAGCGTCGCCAGGAGGGGGTGGCTGTCCAGCGGGCCTTCATCGTGCAGAAGCATGAAGCCGAACCGGCGCGGGTCGTTATAGACCACTCGAAGGGTTCGCCCGTCGCCCGAAGTCAGGTGAAACACAGCGTGGTCGTGTTTCTCCGCCTTGGACCGCGGATGGTGGAACGCGCCAGGTGCCTGTTGCTCCTCGTCGTCCTGGTCGATGCGGAATGAGCCCGACATGCCGAGGTGGCAGAGCACCACGTCTGAGGTCTCAAGATGGATCAGCAGATACTTCGCCCGCCGCCCGAGCGCGATGATCTCCTGTCCCCGGAGCCGCTCGGCGAACCCCCTGGGAAAAGGAAATCGCAGATCCGGCCGCCGCAATTCGACGGAATCGATATGCGCCCCTTCCATGATCGGCTGGAGTCCACGACGGACGGTTTCGACCTCCGGCAGTTCAGGCATGTCTGGAAAGCTCACTCGGAATGGATTGACCGTGGCTGCAGGGTGGCAAACCCCCATGTGCGGGGAGCCTGAATGCCATTCCAGCCGCGGCGCATGCCCCGGGCATCTGCCCGCGCGCGCCCGCACCGGGACCGTTGAGCGATCCGGTTTCGGCAGCGTGTCCGATGCCGAAGAAAGTCAGACCGAAAAGGAATGCGCACGCCATATCCGCTCACTGTCGCTGCCCTGCCATCAAAGACATAGAAGGGCAGCGGAGTCTTTGCAATCGCGCGTCGCCGTGTCCTGTCAGCAATCGTCGCAGGGAATGGTGCTGCTCATGCGCGGGCGCAGGTGGAAGCGTTCGCTCATCTGGAGATTGTCGAGACCCGCCATCGCTGTCAGGCCGGCAGATTTCGCACCATCCTTCGACCAAGTGAGGATGGGCTTGTAGCCAAGCGAGACGGTTGCACGGATATAGAAGGCTCCCCTGATCTCCAGTTCGGGGGGAAGCGTCGTGGTGCTGCCTGCTTTAAGACCGGCCGAGGCCGTTCCGTTCTTCAGTTCACGCGACCAGACCACCTCGACCCTCGGATTCCTTTCATCGGTCACCTGGATGGCCGTCAGCGTCAGGGTCGGAGTGGAGCGATTGTAGGGCTTCATGATGGCGCCGCCGATCTTCATGATGGCGTCGATTTCACCGGCCGTGATCGAAGGCTGCTGGGCGATCAGGTCGCCCGCCATATTCGCCGCGCGGCTGACCTTCTTGTTTACATCGATCGCCTGGCCGAATTCCAGTGTCAGAAAATACATCGCGAACAGGATGGGCGCGATGATCGCAAACTCGATGGCTGCCACGCCACGCCTGTTCCGGGCGAAGTCGCCCAGGGTTGATAAGATGCCCGTCTTTGCGGGTTTCGCATTGTCGTTGAACGTCATTGCCCGGTCCCCCACGACCCGTTGCCAACAGTTAGAATGGTTCGTTCTGCCAGGTACTCGTCGAGAAAAGCAGAAGCTTGCCGTCGGGAAGCCGATCCGCCAGCATGTTCGTCACCACCGGCCAGCGGTAGTAAACGCGCAGCATGTTCTTCGTGAGTGCCGGCCCGAGTTCGGTCTTGGTGTCGATGCTTCCGTCGTCATTGAAGCCGAGGTTTGACCTGGCGGCGTCCTCGAACGTGTCGAACTGCCGAAGATCCACTTCCAGCCCGGGGCACGTCTCGGACATCAGTATGGACATTCGGCCACACAGAAGGTCCCGAAGTTTCGTTTCGTTCAGCTCACTGCTGCGAACCTGCCCGGTACGGAACAGCCGCGCGACGTCATCCGTCGCGTTGGCCAGAAGCTGTTGTGCTGCAAAGCCGATGCAGGCTTCCAGAATCACAAAGATCAGAAAGAAGAACGGGAGGCCGAGAAAGGCGACCTCGATGGCCGCCACGCCTTCCTCATTCTTGATGAAACGGCCGAGCAGACGGCGCCGAAATGGCGCGCGACACGCTTTGCCTTTTGTTTGATGGCCCATAGCCAGCCCCTGAAATGTGCGTTTGTCAGGGAGGACTATAACCAGCCCCGGTTGCATTCCGGTTTTGACGGCAGCTCAAATTGCAGCGTTCTGGTTTGCGTTTTGTAAACCCTGAAGGGTGCTGCGCACGGCGCTCGTTGAGCCCGGAGCGCGATGCCGGTTACTGGTTGGCGCTGATCTCGGCTTCGGAGGTCCGCTCCGCGTCAGTCTTGTAGGAGCTTTCGCAGTAGGGCGTGCAGGAAAGCGTCTGCACATTGGCCCTGCGATAGATGCGGACCGAGCTGGCAGACTGCCGGCTGACGACGACCTGTTCATCGACAATCGGCTGACCATCCAGGTCGAGAACGACGAGATTGGTCACGCCGAAACCCTTGCCGGTGAGAACGATGGTCGTCGCATCCTGTACGGCGGCGTCGGCGATCTCGGGGTTACCGATAACGATCGTGTCCGCCTCGCGTGCAAGCTTGACGATCTTCGCCTGGTTCATCACCACCTCAATCGCCGCCTCGTTCGCCGGGGCGGTGCCCGGCAATGCAACCAGACCTGCGATAAGGCAGGCTGTCTTCAAGGCAGTTCCGGTCTTGGAAAATACGGCGCGCATTACCCTGCTCCCCACGTCAAGCTGAAGAGACTATGAACATCATTGGTGAACCAAGGGTTAAGCGCACGGATGTCTGGCGCAGCGGCGGCAGCATTTGTGGGCTATATATAAAGTGTCTCCCGTCCGTGCGCACGGGCATCCCCGCTTTAGAGCGCTGTTAACCAATGCTCGTGCTTTGAGACGGCAAGGTTTTGGTAAGGGTGTTTCTTAAGCAGGTTGAAAGAGCTCCCCCGTATGGTCAGGCCATCCGATCAACACAACAAAAAACGTTGACGGTCCTGCTGAACAAAAACGCGGAAGAGGAGTTTTCCCAAATGGCAAATCTGTTTGCACGTTTCATGAAAGACGAGTCCGGTGCCACGGCGATCGAATACGGCCTTCTGGCTGCTCTGATTGCAGTTGCGATCATCGGCGGCGCCCGTGCCATCGGCACCAACATCGGCACGACCTTCACCACGGTCGGCGGTGCGCTCGGCGGCGGCGGCGGCGGCGGCAACTAATAATCCGCTTCTGCGCTAACCACGCGCAATGACCATAAAGGCCGTCCTTCTTCTCCGAAGGGCGGCCTTTGCTTTTCCCAAAGCTGTTTTCTGCCGGTTTATCAAGTTTTAAGCGACGGCCTGCATAACGGAAGAGAAAAGGGGTGCCGCATCATGCTCGAAGCAGTCATACTTGTTGTTTTTCCGTTCTGCATGGCTTTTGCAGCGGTCTCCGACCTTCTTTCCATGACCATCGCAAACCGTGTGTCTCTGCTGCTGCTTGTCGCGTTTGCCGTCGCCGCACCGATGATCGGTATGGACTGGCAGCAGATCGGAATGCACGTCGCAGCGGGCTTTTTCATCCTGTCGATAACCTTTGTGCTGTTCGCCGTTGGCGGGATGGGCGGCGGCGATGCGAAGCTTCTTGCAGCGACCGCGGTGTGGTTCGGCTTCAGCCCTGCGCTGATCCAGTACCTTCTGGGCGCGGCGATCCTCGGAGGCGCACTGACGCTTCTGATTCTCAGTTTCCGGAATTCGCTCCTTGGCTACATCTCGGGAAACAATGTATTCCTGCGTAACCTCGCCGATCACAATACGGGGGTGCCCTATGGCATTGCGCTGGGCCTGTCCGGGCTTGCCGCTTATCCCGAAACGCCGCTCATGCAGTGGGCGCTTGCCCGCCTTGCAGGGCTTTAGCATCGTATAGTTCAGCCTGCGAGCAGCCCCCGCAGCGCCCATAAGAGCCTGACCGTTGCGCCCCGATGTTTTATCGGGGCGTTCGTGCATTCCGGCTCCGAATAATCGCTCAACGTTAAATTAATCATTTCTGTAAGCTTCGCGTTAACCATAATTTGACGATTGGCCCTCCATTCTCCGCTTCACGCAAGGGAAGTCCGAGTACGAGGGGCGGAGTCATGAGCAAATCCCGGATCGTCATCTTAGGAGTGGCCGTGCTGGCTGCCCTTGGCGCCGGTTATGTGGCCAAGAATCTGACGGCACCGGCTCCGCAACAGCCGATAGCGACCGCGGGACCGGAGGAGCCGGCCATCGATCTGGTCGATGTCCTGGTCATCGGCCAGGATGTGCCCATGGGCACCGAGCTCGGCAGTGCCGTAAGCTGGCAGGCCTGGCCGGCCGACAACATCAACGCGAATATGATCACCCGGAACGAGAGCCCCGAGGCGCTGGAGGAGCTGCGCAGCTCCATTGCGCGTGTCGCGCTCTATACCGGCGAACCGCTCAGGCGCTCCAAGCTCATTGGCGAGGGCATGAGCTTCATGTCGGCTATTCTGCCCTCCGGCAAGCGCGCCGTCGCCACGCAGATCGCGGCCGACACCTCGGCCGGCGGTTTCATCCTTCCCAATGATTATGTCGACGTCATCATGACGCGCCGGGCCCAGGACAGCGGTACGGCAAACGGCTTCATCACCGAGACCATCCTGAAGAACATCAAGGTCCTTGCGATCGACCAGACCATTCAGGAGGACGAGGAAGGCCGCCGCGTCAAGGTGGGCGAGACGGCAACGCTGGAACTGACGCCGGAGCAGGCAGAGATCATCACCGTTGCGCAGCAGATGGCCGATCGCCTCACACTTTCTTTGCGGGCGATCACCGACACGAACGAAACATCGGAGAACGACGGATCCTATCTCGTCTCGGGCAGGGGCAGGGGCAACAGCGTCCGTCTGATCAAATCCGGTGAAGTCACCGAAGTGGGGACCCGGAAATGATGAAGCGCGCGAATGGGGCGAGGGTCGTGAAACAGTCAGGGCGGGATATGCGCAGCAATCTGAAGCTGACCGCGCGTCTCTTATTGGGATGCGCAACGGTGCTGGCCACCCAGGTCGCCTTACCGGCAGGCCCGGCATTTGCCGAACAGAACGTCGTCAAGGCACGAAGCGGATCCAATGTAAGCCAGCGTGTAAAGCTCGGCCTCAACAAATCGCTCGTGCTCGACCTGCCGAGCGATGCCTACGACATTCTGGTCGCCAATCCGTCGGTTGCGGACGCCGTGACACGCACCGCACGACGCATTTATCTGTTCGGCAAACAGGTGGGCGAGACCAACATCTTCGTGTTTGGCGCCAATGGCGAGCAGATTGCCAGCCTCGACCTTGCAGTGGAGCGCGATGTTGCGGGTCTTGAAGACTATCTCAAGCGCTTCATCCCGAATTCCGACATCGATGTTGAACTGATCAACGACAACGTTGTTCTCACCGGCACCGTTGAAACGCCGCTCGACGCCGCCCGCGCCGCGCAGCTCGCTCAGATATTCGTCACCGGTGGTGAAGCCACGACCGGCCAGTATTCCCAGAGCGCGGCAGCGCCCACCGATGGCGGCGGCGTGGCGATCAACAACCCCGACCAGAAGCGCCAGACGAGCCGGATCGTCAACATGATCCAGATCATCGGCGAGGATCAGGTTACGCTCAAGGTTACGGTTGCCGAAGTCAGCCGCTCCGTCATGAAGCAGCTCGGTGTGAACATGATCGGTTCGGGCACCGCCGACGGCATCTCCTGGGGTGCCGTCGTCGACAATGCCTTCGGGCTTGGCAAACCGCTTTCGCCCACACAGTTCTCGGTCGGCGGATCGCTGATCGACGCTTACATCAACGCCATGGAACAGGCCGGCGTCATGAAAACGCTCGCCGAGCCGGCCCTGACGGCCGTTTCCGGCGAGAAGGCCACGTTCCGTGTCGGTGGCGAGTTCAACATCGTCACGTCTCAGGAAGTCGACCCCGATACAAACGCGCTGAAATACGAAGTCGAGAAGATCGACTACGGTATTGGTCTGGAGTTCCTTCCGACCGTTCTTTCGGCTGGTCGCATCAGCCTGAAGATCCGTACACAGGTTTCCGAACCGACAATGCAGGGGTCGGAGACCTTCTTCGCGGGCATGGGGCGCGGCCAGCGCTACCGCAACGCCTCGAGCATGAATGCGATTTCGATCCGCAAGCGCCTCGCCGACACCACGGTCGAGCTGCCGTCCGGCGGGTCGATGATGATCGCCGGCCTCGTGCAGGATGACGTGCGGCAGGCGTTCAACGGGGTTCCGGGGCTCTCAAAGGTTCCCGTGCTCGGCGCGCTGTTCCGCAGCCGCGACTTCGTTCGCAACGAAACGGAGCTGGTGATCATCGTGACGCCGTACCTGTCCAAGCCGACGGCGCGCACCGCGCTGGCGAAGCCGGATGACAATTTCACACCCGCCAGCGATGGCGCGGGAATGTTCCTTGGCCGGGTCAATCGCGTCTACGGAACCATGAAAACCAACCTGCCCAATGGCCGCTACCACGGCGTTGTCGGCTACATCTACAAATGAGCTGGGGGAAGGTCATGCCGGGGGTGGTCATGATGAAGAACACAACACGGAACACACAGCGGGCCAGACTCGCCGGCACGGCACTCGTCATTTGCACGGCCATGCTTATGGCCGGATGTGCGGCAAAGCGGGACTCGGTCATCGTCGGCTCGATACCGGACGACTACCGCACCACTCACCCGATCATCATTTCCGAAAAGGCGCAGCAGATCGACCTGCCGATTGCCGCCTCCGCCCGGAAGATGTCACGAGACCAGATGAGCACACTCGCCGGTTTCATGAGCGGGTATGACCGGCGTTCCGGTGGCACGGTTTCCGTGCTCGTGCCCTCGGGATCGGTCAATGAGCTCGGCGCGTCCAACGTTGCTTCCCAGATCACGCATCTGCTTCAGAACCAGGGGGTTCCGCCGGAAAACATCTCCGTGGTGTCCTATCAGGCGCCGTCGCCCGACACTGCGCCGCCGATCCGTGTCTCCTATCCGGTGGTCAAGGCATCCACCAATCAGTGCGGCCGCTGGCCGGCAGACATTCTCGATACGACCGACAACAAGCACTACGCGAATTTCGGTTGCTCCTATCAGAACAATCTCGCCGCACAGGTCGCCAATCCGAACGACTTCCTCGGCCCGCGCAAGCAGGGTGAGATCGATGCCGAGAACCGCATGGGCGTGATCGACAAGTATCGCGGCGCCGAGAGCATTTATAAACCAGGCAAGGTGTCCGAAGACTTCCGGGCCGCCAGAGAGATCGCGTACTAGGCGAGGGGCATGACATGAGCAATCTGGCCTACGAAACGGATCACGAGGATCTCGCCCCCGAAGACGGCGCGTCACCGGCGCTGCAGAAGCTGCGCCCGATTCCGAGGATATCGATTCAGGCGTTCTGCGAGACCGACAGCGTTGCCAACCCGATCGAACGGGCGGGCGAAGATCGCCGCATGGCGAAAACCCATCTCAAGGTGCATATGGGCGGTGTGGCGACAGCGGTCGAGTTCTATCAGACCGCGGCCACGCCGAACCTCGTCATCGTTGAATCGTCCAGTGAACCGAGAGAACTGCTTGCCTCGCTTGAGGAACTGGCAGGGGTCTGCGATCCCTCGACGAAAGTTATCATCATCGGGCACTACAACGATGTCTGGCTCTACCGCGAGCTGATCCGCGCAGGCATTTCCGAATATGTGGTCGCACCGATTTCCATGGCTGACATTGTCAGCGTGATCGCCAACATCTTTGTCGATCCCGAAGCCGAGCCACTTGGGCATTCCATTGCGTTTGTCGGCGCCAAGGGCGGGGTCGGTTCGTCCACCGTGGCCCATAATGTGGCCTGGGCGATCTCCAACCTGTTCGAGAATGAAGTTGTGGTCGCCGATCTGGATCTGCCTTTCGGCACGGCCAATATCAATTTCGATCAGGATCCCGCGCAGGGCATCGCCGAGGCGGTGTTTTCGCCCGAGCGCATCGACGAGGTCTATCTCGACCGCCTTCTGGCGCAGTGCGCGGAGCGGCTTTCCCTTCTGGCGGCGCCTTCCACGCTCGATCGCGTGTATGATTTCGATCCGGAGGCCTTTGCGCAGATCATCGATACGACGCAGCGCACCGCGCCGGTTCTGGTTCTCGACGTTCCGCATTCCTGGAACGGCTGGACCAAGACCACCCTCGCGCAGGCCGACGAAATCGTCATCACGGCCACGCCGGACCTTGCCAACCTTCGCAACACGAAGAACCTGATCGACACGCTGAAGAAGCTGCGGCCCAACGACAAACCGCCGGTTCTTCTGCTCAATCAGGCAGGCATTCCGAAGCGGCCCGAGATTTCGCTGGAAGACTTTGCCGAACCGCTCGGCGTTGTTCCGGCAGCGACGATTCCGTTTGAGCCGCAATTGTTCGGCAATGCGGCCAACAATGGTCGCATGCTGGGCGAAATGGACGCCAGCAACCCGATCGTCGAGACGATCAACGATCTCGCCCATGTGCTGACAGGCCGGCGTGATGTGAAGCCAAAAAAGAAGAGCGGTTTGTCCGGCATCCTGGACAGGTTGAAACGCAAGAGCTGATACGGATTGGTAGCGTCAGATGTTCGGAAAGAGAGGGACAGGCGTCCCGCATCCCACAGCGCCGCACACCGAAACCCCGAAGTCCTTTTCGGGCGGCACCGACGTATTGACGCCGGAACGGCCCGCATCTCCGAGTCCGCAAAAGGCCGCGCCTGCCACGCAGGATCCTGCCCCGCGGCCCCGCGCAGAGTCGCCCAGGCCCACGCCGTCCGCACCGCCACCCCCGCCGCCGGCGCGGTCGCCGCAGCCGGCCCGGGCGCGCAGCGAGTCCTACTACGACACCAAGAGCCAGGTCTTTTCGGCGCTGATCGAGACCATCGATCTCTCGCAGCTCGCCAATCTCGACCCCGATAGTGCGCGTGAGGAAATCCGCGACATTGTCAACGATATCATCGCGATCAAGAATTTTGCGATGTCCATCTCCGAGCAGGAAGAACTGCTCGAAGACATCTGCAACGACGTGCTCGGCTACGGCCCGCTGGAGCCGCTCCTGGCGCGTGACGACATCGCCGACATCATGGTCAATGGTGCCGAGCATGTTTACATCGAGGTGAACGGCAAGGTCGAACAGACCGGTGTGCGCTTCCGCGACAACCAGCAGCTTCTCAACATCTGCCAGCGCATCGTCAGCCAGGTCGGCCGTCGCGTCGACGAATCGAGCCCGATCTGCGATGCGCGCCTGCCCGACGGCTCCCGTGTGAACGTCATCGCGCCGCCGCTCGCCATCGATGGCGCGTCGCTCACCATTCGTAAATTCAAGAAGGACAAGCTCACCCTCGACCAGCTGGTTCGCTTTGGCGCCATCTCGCCGGAAGGCGCCGAGCTTCTGAAGATCATCGGCCGGGTGCGCTGCAATGTCCTGATTTCGGGCGGCACCGGCTCGGGCAAGACGACACTGCTCAACTGTCTGACCAGCTTCATCGATCTCGACGAGCGCATCATCACCTGCGAGGACTCCGCCGAGTTGCAGCTTCAGCAGCCACATGTGGTGCGGCTGGAAACCCGCCCGCCCAATCTTGAGGGCGAGGGTGAAGTCACCATGCGCGACCTGGTGCGCAACTGTCTGCGCATGCGCCCCGAACGGATCATCGTCGGCGAGGTTCGCGGCCCGGAAGTGTTCGATCTCCTTCAGGCGATGAACACGGGCCATGACGGTTCGATGGGAACGATCCACGCCAACAACCCACGTGAGTGTCTGAACCGTATCGAATCCATGGTCGCCATGGGCGGCTTCACGTTGCCGCAGAAAACGGTGCGGGAGATCATTGTCGGTTCGGTGGATGTCATTATCCAGGCGACACGCCTGCGCGACGGTTCGCGCCGCATCACCCATGTGACCGAGGTGATCGGCATGGAAGGCGATGTGATCATCACGCAGGACCTCATGCTCTACGACATGAAGGGCGAGGACGCGAACGGCAAGATCATTGGCGAGCACGTATCGACGGGCATCGCGCGGCCGCATTTCTGGGACCGCGCCCGTTACTATGGTGAAGAGCAGCGTCTGGCGAATGCGCTGGAAGCGATGGAAAGGAAGTCTGACTAAAATGTCAGCGGCTTCCTGTTCCAGTTTGAGCGGGTAAAACCATGTTTGGAATGGACATCACTCTGATTGCATTCGTGCTTCTGGCCGGCTGTAGCGCTGGCGCGGTGGCCTATGCGTTGATGTTCAACAACATGGCGGCGGAAAAGAAGGTCGGCCGCCGGCTGGATACCGTCAAGCGGGCGCAGACTGACCAGATTTCGATCAAGGCGTCGCGCGACCGCGTGGCCGAAACGGCGAAACGGCGCAAATCCATCCAGGATTCGCTGAAGGATCTGGAAGAACGGCAGAAGAAGCGCGACAGCAAGGTACGCAAGCCACCGCTCAAGATGCAGCTCAAACAGGCCGGAATGAACGTGACGCCGGAGCGGTTTCACATCGTTTCTGCGATCTGCGCGCTGGCGTTTACTCTGGTGGTTTTCATCATGGGCGCCCCGCTTCTTGTTCTCCCGGGCGCATTGATCGTCGGAGCGCTGGGCCTGCCGCGCTGGTTCGTTGCCTGGAAGCGCCGTGGCCGGGTCAAGGCATTCCTGAACGAGTTTCCAAATTCGCTCGATGTTATCGTGCGTGCGGTGAAATCGGGCCTGCCGATCAATGATGGCATCCGCCTGATTGCGAGCGAGGCACAGGAGCCCGTGCGAACGGAGTTTCGGCGCATTGTTGAAGCCCAGCAGATGGGTGTTTCGACGCCGGAGGCCTGCCTGCGGATGGGTGAGACGATGCCCTGCCCCGAAGCGAACTTCTTCGGCATCGTTATCCAGATCCAGTCGCAGGCGGGTGGCAATCTCTCTGAGGCGCTGTCAAATCTGTCGCGGGTTCTGCGCAACCGTAAGAAGATGAAGGCGAAGGTTCAGGCGCTGTCGATGGAAGCCAAGGCATCGGCCGTTATCATCGGTGCCCTGCCATTTGTCGTCGCGTTCCTCGTCTATCTCACCAGCCCGACCTACATCATGCCGCTTTTCACGACGAGCGCCGGGCATCTGATTCTGGGCTTCTCCGCACTGTGGATGACGATTGGCATTCTCGTGATGCGGAACATGATCAATTTCGAGGTTTAGACAATGCCTTCAGACGTCGTCGGAAGTATCATCGAGCCCAGTTTCCTGATTGCAATTCTGGTTGCGGTTGCGGTTTTTGCGACGGTGTTCACACTTTTGCCGGCCTTTGGCGGCGATCCACTGAAATCCCGCATGAAAAGCGTGGCGCTGGAGCGTGAGGAACTGCGGGCGAGGCAGCGCGCGCGTCTGGCCGCCGAGGCCGACAAGCGCCGCCGGGGCCTACGCGAGCATCAGTCTGAAGGCATGCGCGCAATTGTCGACCGGCTCGACCTGCGCCGCGCGCTGGCCGATGATGCGGCGGTGGCCAAACTGCGCACAGCCGGCTTTCGCGGCCAGAATCCGCTGACGAAGTTTCTGTTTTTCCGGCTCGTTCTTCCATTTGTGACGCTGCTCCTGGCAGGCGTCTATATTTTCATGCTCGGCGGGCTGTCCGAGCAGCCATTGTTCGTGAAGGCTTTCGTCTGCATCATCGCCGCCTATGCCGGCTTTTATGCGCCAGTGCTCTATGTCAGCAACCTTGCGACAAAGCGCAAGAAATCGATCCAGCTTGCTTGGCCAGACGCGCTTGATCTGATGCTGATCTGCGTTGAATCGGGCATGTCGATTGAAGCTGCCTTCCGCCGTGTGGCGGACGAGATCGGCGCCCAGTCCGTCGCGCTGGCCGAGGAGCTGGTGCTGACGAATGCTGAACTCTCTTTCCTTCAGGAACGGCGTCAGGCCTATGAGAATTTCGCCGCGCGCACCGGGTTGGAGACGGTGAAGAGCGTCACGCAGGCGCTGATCCAGGCTGAGCGCTACGGCACGCCCGTCAGCCATGCGCTCAGGGTTCTTGCGGACGAGAGCCGTGAAATGCGCATGAACGAGGCGGAGAAAAAGGCGGCCGCTCTGCCGCCCAAACTCACCGTGCCGATGATCCTCTTTTTCATCCCCGTCCTGTTCGCTGTCATTCTCGGGCCGGCCGGCATCCAGATCAAACAGCAGGGGCTGTTCTGAGGTCATAGAAAAGGCCGCTCGAAGCGGCCTTTCAAGAACTTGTGCCTTGGAAATGAAGCGCCGTTACTGGCGCTTCTTCTTGTTGTCGTCGGAGATCTGGCTCCACGCATTCTGCTGCGCGAGCATGGACCGCAGGTAGGCGACGTTGGCTTCGGCCTGTTCAGGCGAAAGCTCCTGTCGGGCGAGCTGTTCAGCTTCGCCAAAACGTCCCTGAAGGCCGACGACCAGCGCCAGGTTCTGCCGCACACGGCTGTCGGCACCGGAAGCCTGCACTGCCTGCCGCATATAATGCTCGGCCGATTTCAGATCGCCTTCGAGCAGATACGACATCCCCATGTTCGAAAGGACGGAGGGTTCACCGGGCTTTAAGTTGAGCGCCTGGCGATAGAGCGTCCGGGCCGCATCCTTCTGGCCGAGCTGATCCAGGATCGCGCCTTCGGCCGATTGCAGGCGCCAGTCGGGATACTCGGGCGTCTGGGCGCGGCGCACGGCGTCGAGTGCCGGCTGCAGCTCTCCGGCGGCGGCCAGTGCCTTGCCATAGGCGGCCAGCACTTCACGGTCCTTGGGATGATCGATGGCAAGTTTGCGCATCACTGCCAGAGACTGGTCGACGCGCCCGGTCATCTGAAGCACGGAGGCGTAACGCAGTGCCGTTGCCTTGTCCTTGGTGTTCTGTGTGTAAGCGCGCCCGAGGGAGTCCGCGGCACTGCGTAATTGCGGTTCGCTCATCGTCGCAACGTTGGAAACGGCCTTGGGCGTGCTGCGGCTGATCGAGCCGGTGGTCATACGATCCCTGGCGCAGCCAGCCACTGACACTGCCATAACCAGCGCCACGGCCGTCATGGTTATCCTGTTTGCGGTTGCATTCGTGCGCTGTTCGGTAAACATCTGCGCGCGCCCTCCGATTGGCTTCGGCCGCCCTCCGGCCAACTCTCAACAGAGAGAAATATTCTGTTAACCCTAACGGAGCGTTAAAACGCGCCGCGAAACGTAAAGGTGGAGACAACAAATGCCCGTCACGCTCCTGAGCTCGAAACTGGCTTCATCGCTGCCGGTTTACACGGTCGAGGCCGATAGCCTGGACGCCTGCGATGCGCCGAAGGACGCCATCGCCTGGGCACGGGCAAACGGCTTTGCGGGCGCTGCGGGCAGGGTCTTGACGATACCGGGCAAGAACGGTGCGGTCGCCGGCGCGTTCTTCGGGCTTGGCCAGCCAGACGCCGCCAATCCGCTTGACGCCGGAGCGCTCGCTCGTCATCTGCCGGAAGGCGACTGGCACTTTGCCGCCGCGCCGAAAGACGCCGAACTCGCCACCCTCGGCCTGATGCTCGGCTCCTATGCCTTCACGCGCTATGGCAAGAAACCGCGCAGCGCGCTTCGCTTCGCCGTCCCCGAAGGGGTGGATGCAGGCCGCGTGGAGAGGCTGGCCGGTGGCAGCGTCCTTGCACGCGATCTCATCAACACGCCCGCCGGCGATATGGGGCCCGATGCGCTTGAAGCCGTCACCCGCGCACTCGCCTCGGAGCATGGCGCAACGCTGGCGGTGACGGCGGGTGAGGATCTCCTCACGGAAAACCTGCCGATGATCCACGCGGTTGGCCGCGCTGCCGAGGCCGCGCCGCGCCTTCTCGATCTGCGCTGGGGGCGGGCGCAGGCGCCAAAGGTCACGCTTGTCGGCAAGGGCGTCTGCTTCGATACGGGAGGGCTCGACCTGAAGCCCGCCGCCGGCATGCTGCTTATGAAGAAGGATATGGGCGGCGCGGCCAATGTGCTCGGACTTGCCTCGATGCTCATGGCGGCCAAGCTCGACATTCGCCTGCGCGTGCTCATTCCTGCCGTGGAGAACGCCGTGGCCGGCAACGCCTTCCGACCAGGCGATGTGCTGACCAGCCGCAAGGGGCTCACCATCGAGATCGGCAACACCGATGCCGAGGGCCGGCTGGTGCTGGCCGATGCGATGGCACTCGCGGACGAGGAAGAGCCGGAGCTCCTGATCGACATGGCGACGCTGACCGGTGCCGCCCGCGTCGCGCTCGGGCCCGATGTGCCGCCGTTCTACACCGATGATGAAGCGCTGGCGGGAGCCCTGGCTCGGGCCTCGGAGGCGGTCGCCGACCCGCTCTGGCGCATGCCTCTCTGGAAGCCTTATCTCTCACGTCTCGATTCGAAGATCGCCGACATCAACAATGTTTCGCTCGACGGTTTCGCTGGTTCACCGATCGCCGGCCTTTTCCTTGGCCGTTTTGTGGAGAAGACGAAGATCTGGGCGCATTTCGACATTTATGGCTGGAACCCGGTCGACAGGCCATATGCGCCTGTCGGCGGCGAGGCGCAGGGCATCCGCGCCATCGAACGCGTGCTGACAGAGCGTTATGGTAAGTAGATCAGCTTCGGTTGGGTGAGCGCATGGGGCGCTTGCCTCGGCGCGCCTTTCGCGGCATGAATGATACGGAACCGAAACGGTTTCCAGTTTCCTCCGTGAAGGCAGGTCCTGATATGTCCGTCCAGCTAAGGCCAAGCCAGGCGCTGCGTCTGTGGCAGCAGGTCAGCCTTGCCGAAGTGCGCGGCAAGGCACCGGACCTCACCGAACGCCAGCTTGCGATCCTTCTGACGATCTATCTCGACCCGCCGCCGCACACCGTGCGCGGGCTCGCCGAGAAACTGGATGTCTCCAAACCCGTCATCACCCGCGCCCTCGACACGATGGGTGCGCTGAAACTCGTTTCACGCCACCGCGACCAGAAAGACCGCCGCAACGTCCTGATCAAGCGCACCGTCGAGGGTGCGCTGTTCGTGGAGCGGTTCGGCGATGTGGTGGTGGCAAAATCTGCGGAGTTGCCCCTATGACGACACTTGATCGCCGCCTTCACGCCCACCGGGCTGATCTTGCCGATGCCCGTCTTGAAGGCACGGTGGAGGCGGAACGTTTTACCGCCGGCGCGCCCGCCCGCATTGGCGCGCCCGTTGTCGACGTGCACAGCGCCCCGCGTCTCGACGCCGGCATCGACACCCAGTTCCTCCATGGCGACCGGGTGCGCGTCTTCGAGCGGCGCGAAGGCTGGGCCTGGGTGCAGGCGGACCATGACGGGTATGTGGGCTATGTGAATGCCGCAGCCCTTACCGACCAGGATTGCGCCCCAACCCATCGCGTTCGTGCGCAGCGCAGTTTCATCTATCCGGAGCCGGAGCTGAAGGCTCCCGCAATCGCGGCGCACAGCATCGGTGCGGCGGTCTGTGTCACGGAAACAGTCGAGAACCGCGGCACGCAATATGCGCTTCTCGCCTCAGGCGGCGCGATGATCGCCGGGCACCTGCAGCCGCTCGACACACATGACGAGGACTACGTCACGGTTGCAGAAACCTTCCTGCACACACCCTATCTGTGGGGTGGAGCAAGCGGCTTCGGTATCGACTGTTCCGGTCTGGTTCAGCTTTCCATGCGCATGGCCGGAAGAACCGTCCTGCGTGATACGGACATGCAGGCCGCGAGCATAGGCAGCGTGATTGAGCCCGGTCAAACCGGGCTCAGCCGTGGTGATCTCGTTTTCTGGAAAGGCCATGTGGCGATCATGCTGGATCACGAGATGATGCTCCACGCCAACGGCAACACGATGACCGTCGCACGCGAACCGCTGAAAGATGCCATCGAGCGGATTGAGCGGCTCTACGGCCGCCCGACGCACTATCGCCGGCCCTAGGGTCAGGACCTATTAATATGATCACAATGGCGTTCGATAGACCAAGAGATGCAAGGAGAAGCCCGCAGAGCGGGGTCTTCCCCCCGGTCAAGGGGTTTGACGCAGCAGATCGCCGGTCTATCGAGCGTCCTTCGGATCGGCCTGATTTGCACGGCCTACTTTGTCGCAAGACCTTGAAAGACGTGAAGTCTTCCTGCGGTCCTGCTTCGCGTATCCGCACAGATCAGGCCGACCATTGGGACCATATTAATAGGTCCTGACCCTAGTACCCCGCGCTTCGATCAACGAGGTTTTCTAGCGTCTCACCACGTTCAAATGCATTCATCTGCTGCAGCATGGGTGGCGCCAGATGTGCGGGGTCGGAAGTGGCAGCCGCATGCGGTGTCACGAAAACCCGGGGATGCGACCAGAGAGGACTTTCCGGCGCCAGTGGCTCGCGCTCGAACACGTCGAGGCTCGCTTCCTTCAGCACACCCTCCTCAAGCGCTTTCAGGATGTCTGCCTCGCGCTGCAGCCCGCCGCGCCCCGCATTGATGAGGCAGGGACCGCCCAGCGGTCCGTCCTGCCGCAGGCGCGACAGCAGCGAATGGTTCACAATGCCATGGGTCGCGGGCGTCAGCGGAAGAAGCACCACCAGAATGTCGGTGGCGTTGAGGAAGGGCGTCAGCCCGTCCTCGCCGTGAAAACCATTGACGCCGTCGACATCCTTGGGCGTGCGGCTCCAGCCATTCACCGAAAAACCGACCGCACGCAGCGCCTGCGCGGCGCGTGAGCCGAGCTGACCGAGCCCCATAATGCCCACCGAGACCTCGTTGGCAGGCGGTTGCCGCGGCTCGTGCCAGACTTTTCTGACCTGCTGTTCCCGGTAGACGGCGCCCTGCCGGTGATGGTCGAGCACCCGCCACGTCACATACTCGCACATATACTGCGTGAGGTTTTCCGCCACCACGCGCACGATGGGTACATCCGGCACCTGGTCGTCGGCAAAGATGTGATCCACGCCAGCGCCGATGGAGAAGATGACCTTCAGGTTCGGCAGTCGGGCGAGTGCGCCCTTCTGGTGTTTCCAGACAACGGCATAATCGATCGAAGGGTCTTTCGCCCCGTCGGGCTCCAGCACGACATCCCGCTCTTTCGAGAGAAGGTCATACCAGCGCTGCGGGTTGAAGCCGGTGACGGAGAGAAGGACGCGACCGCGTTCCGGTGTGCTCATGGTTTGCCCCTCGATTTTTATTCGCTGACCACGCCTCCGGGCGTGGCTTCGATGTTGAACGCGGCTGCGATCAGCGCGCGTGTGTAGTCGGTCTGCGGCGCATCGAAAATCTGCTCCGCCGGACCAGCCTCCACCACCTTGCCGGCACGCATGACGATCACCTCATTGGCAAGCGCGCGCACCACTTTCAGGTCATGGCTGATGAAGAGATAGGCCAGGTTATGCCGCTTCTGCAAATCGCGCAGAAGGTCAACCACCTGCGCCTGCACGCTCATATCGAGCGCCGAGGTGGGCTCGTCCAGCATCACGAAACGCGGTTTAAGCACCATGGCGCGGGCAATGGCGATACGCTGGCGCTGCCCACCGGAGAATTCATGCGGGTAGCGAAACCGGCTGTCGGGATCGAGATCGACCTCCTTCAGGACATCGACCACCATCGCGTCGCGCTCATTGGCCGAAAGGCTGGGCTCGTGAATGCGCAGGCCTTCCTCGATGATCTCGGCAACCGACATGCGCGGGCTCAGCGAACCATAGGGATCCTGAAACACCACCTGCAAGTCGTGCCTGTAGGGACGCATCTGCCGAAACGAGAGATGATCGATCTCGTCACCAGAAAAGTGGATGTGGCCCTCCGAGCCGATCATACGGGCAAGGGCAAGGCCAAGCGTGGTCTTGCCGGAGCCCGATTCGCCCACCACCCCGAGCGTCTGGCCCGCGCGCACCGTCACGTCCACCCCGTCGACACCCTTGATGTAATCGACCGTGCGGCGCAGCAGCCCCTTCTTCACCGGAAACCAGACCTTGATCCCGTCGCCCTTCATCACCGTTTCTGCGGTAGGGTCCGCCTTGGGTGGGCGCCCCTTGGGTTCGGCTTCGATCAGATGGCGCGTATAGGCGTGTTGCGGGTTGGCGAAAATCTGTTCCGTCGGCCCGCTTTCCACGATCTTGCCGTCGGTCATCACGCAGACCCGGTCGGCCACCTTTCGCACGATGCCGAGATCGTGGGTGATGAACAGCATCGACATGGACTTTTTGCGCCGCAAATCGGCCAGAAGCTCGAGAATCTGCGCCTGCACTGTCACGTCGAGCGCGGTGGTCGGTTCATCGGCGATCAGGAGGTCGGGCTCGTTGGCGAGCGCCATGGCGATCATCACGCGCTGGCGCTGGCCGCCGGAAAGCTGGTGCGGAAAGGAATCGAGCCGCTTTTCCGGGTCACGGATGCCGACCTGCTCCAGCAATTCAAGTGTCCGCTCCCGCGCTGCCCTGTCTCCCATTCCGCGGTGCAGTTTCAGCACCTCGCCCACCTGCCGCTCGATTGTGTGCAGCGGGTTGAGCGAGGTCATTGGCTCCTGAAAGATCATGGAGATTTCGTTGCCGCGCACCTTGCGCTGCGTTGCCTCGTCGGCAGCGAGAATGTCAACGCCATTGTAGAGGATTTCGCCGGAGGGGTGGCTCGCCGCCGGATAGGGCAGCAGCCGCAGGACCGAGAGTGCCGAAACCGATTTCCCGGACCCCGATTCCCCCACAAGCGCAACGGTCTCGCCCCGCGCGATGTCGAATGAGATGCGATCGACCGCAAGCGTCTCCTGCGCGCCCTGTCGGAAGGAGACGGATAGATCGCGAATCGAGAGGAGGGGACTGTCACTCATTTGAACGTCTTCCGCGGGTCGAAGGCGTCGCGCACGGCTTCGCCGATGAAGATCAGGAGCGACAGCATGATCGAAAGGCTCAGGAAGCCGGCGATGCCGAGCCATGGCGCGTTGAGGTTGCGCTGGCCCTGCCGCAACAGTTCCCCTAGCGAAGGGGAGCCGGGCGGCAGGCCGAAGCCGAGGAAGTCGAGCGATGTCAGCGTCGTGATCGAGCCGTTCAGGATGAAGGGCAGGAAGGTGAGGGTGGCCACCATCGCATTGGGCAGAAGGTGGCGGAAGATGATGGTGCGGTTGGAAACGCCAAGCGCCCGCGCCGCACTCACATATTCGAAATTGCGCGCGCGCAGGAATTCGGCGCGCACCACGCCCACGAAAGCCACCCACGAAAAAAGCAGCATGATGCCGAGCAGGATGAAGAAGCCAGGCGGCAGAACGGCGGCGATGATCAGGATCAGATAGAGCACCGGAATGGAGGACCAGATCTCGATGAAGCGCTGGAAGAGAAGATCGGTCCAGCCGCCGAAATAGCCCTGGATCGCGCCGGCGCTCACGCCAATCAGCGCCGAGGCACCGGTCAGGATCAGGCCGAAAAGAACCGAGATGCGGAACCCGTAGATCACTCGCGAGAGCACGTCGCGCGCCTGATCATCCGTGCCGAGCCAGTTCCAGTTGCCGGGCGTGCAGGCCGGGTCGTCCACCCCCTGCGGATAGCGCCCGCAGCGCTCTTCCTTGGTGTACATCCATGAAGGCTTGGCTGGCGCAGCCTCGGGTATTTCGTTGTTCACCGTGCGGTAGGAATAGCGGATGGGCGGCCACACCGCCCACCCATTGGCCTCGATCTCCTCGGAGATGATCGGATCGCGGTAGTCGGTTACAGCAAGGAAGCCCCCGAACTTCTCTTCGGGGTAATCCACCATGACCGGGAACAGAACTTCGCCCTTGTAATAGGCGAGGATCGGTTTGTCGTTGGCGAGGAATTCGGCAAACAGCGACAGCACGAACAGGATCAGGAATATCCAGAGAGACCAGTAGCCCCGCCGGTTGGCGCAAAAGTTCTGCCAGCGACGCTTGTTGATCGGCGAAAGCCACGGCCTTCTGCCGGGGCGCCGCGCCGCCGCCACTTCGCTTTGCACCTGAATATCGGACATCACACATCCCTCCGCTCGAAGTCGATGCGGGGGTCTATCAGCGTGTAGGTCACATCCGAGATGAGGCTGATAAACAGACCCATCAGCGAGAAGATGTAGAGATTGGCAAACACCACCGGGTAATCGCGGTCGATCACCGAGCGGAAGCCCAGCAGGCCGAGCCCGTCGAGCGAGAAAATGCTCTCGATCAGCAGAGACCCGGTGAAGAACGCCGAGATGAACGCGCCGGGAAAGCCGGCGATGATGATCAGCATCGCATTGCGGAAGACGTGGCCGTAGAGCACCTGCCGGTCGGAAAGCCCCTTGGCGCGTGCGGTCACCACATACTGCTTGCGGATTTCATCGAGAAACGAGTTCTTCGTCAGAAGCGTCGTCGTGGCGAAGGCCGAGAGCACCATGGCCGTCAGCGGCAGGGCAAGGTGCCAGAAATAATCGAGAATGCGCGCCGGCCAGGAAAGGCTCTCCCAATTGTCGGAGGTCAGGCCGCGCAGCGGAAACCAGTCGAAGAAGGAGCCGCCGGCGAAAAGAACCATCAGGAGAATGGCGAACAGAAAGCCCGGAATGGCATAGGCGACAATCACCACACCGCTGGTCCACACATCGAATGCCGAGCCGTCCTTTACGGCCTTGCGGATGCCGAGCGGAATGGAAATCCCATAGGAGATCAGCGTGATCCAGAGGCCGAGCGAAATCGAGACCGGCATTTTCTCGAGGATCAGGTCGATCACCGAAATGTCGCGGAAATAGCTTTCGCCGAAATCGAACCGCGCATAGTTCCAGATCATCAGGGCGAAGCGCTCGAGTGGCGGCTTGTCGAAGCCGAACTGCTTTTCAAGCGAGGCGATGAACTCCGGATCGAGGCCCTGCGCGCCTCGATATTTCGAGGTCACGCCGCTGCCTTCGACAGACCCACCGTTAAACCCCTGATTGCTGAAATCGCCTCCGCCGCCGGAAATGCGTGCATCCGCGCCGCCCGCCTGTCCGGTGATCTGGGCGATCACCTGTTCCACGGGGCCACCGGGTGCAAATTGCACGACGATGAAGGAGATGGCCATGATGCCGAACAGGGTCGGGATCATGAGCAGCAGACGTCGCAGGATATAGGCGCCCATCAGTCAGCCGCTCTCTTCACGTTGGGGATTGAGGAAAAATCTGCCACGCCGCCCTTACGCCTTGCCAATCGCTTTTGCCTTCTCTTGCTCAAACCACCAGAGCGATTCCACCGGGAAGAAGTAATCCGGCTTGTTGTCGCTGTAGCCGAACATGTCCCAGTGGGCCACACGGTGATTCGTCAGGTGCCAATTTGGAATCCAGTCGCGCCTTGCACGCAAGACCCTGTCCAGCACCTTCAGCGTGACGGTCAGTTCGTCGCGGCTTTTCGCCTTCCCGGCAATCTCGACCAGCGCATCGACAACAGGATCGGCCGTGCCGGCGAAGTTGTAGGAGCCTTCCACACCCGCCGTGCGCGAATGGAATATCTGTTCGAGCCCGTTGGCGTCCGGTGTGGCTGTCAGACCGATCGCCATGGAGATCATGTCGAAATCGAACGCATTCTGCCGGCTTTGATACTGCGAGGCATCGACCACGCGGGCCGAGGCATCAATGCCGATGGCCCGCAGATTCTCGCCGAAGCTCGCATCCTGGCGCAGGAAGAGTTCATCCCGCACCAGATATTCCAGCGTGAAGCGCGTGCCTTTCTCGTTGTGGAGAACACCGTCGCGTGGGGTCCAGCCGGCTTCCAGAAGAAGCTGGCGCGCACGTCTCAGATTGTTGCGGTCGCGGCCGGAACCATCGGAAACCGGCTGCTTCACCGCCTCTCCAAACGCCGCTTCCGGCGCCTCGCCGCGAAAGCGGTCGAGCAGCGCCTGTTCTTCGGGTGAGGGTTCCCCATCGGCCATGTAAGGCGAGCGTTCGAAGAAGGAGTGCGAACGCTGATAGGCGTCGTAAAAGAGGTTGCGGTTCGTCCATTCGAAGTCGAAGCACAGGCTGATGGCCTCGCGCACCCGCACATCCTTGAACTGCTCGCGCCGCTGGTTCAGCACCAGGCCATAGAGCTGCGGGCGCATTTCACCGGGGATATAAGTCTGCACCACGCGTCCGTCGCGGATGGCTGGAAAATCGTATCCCGTAGCCCAAACGCGCGCGGTGAACTCCTCGCGCCAGTAGACATCGCCCTTCTTGAAAGCCTCGAACCCGGCATTGCGGTCGCGGTAGAAGTCGATGCGGATCGTGTCGAAATGGTTGAACCCCTTTGCAGGGCCAAGCTCGCGTGCCCAGTAGTCTGCAACCCGCTCATATTCCACATAGTGTCCGGCGGAGAACCGCCCCACCCTGTAAGGGCCGGAGCCGAGCACCGGGACGAGACGGGAACTGTCGAAGCCGTTCTCCTCGACAAAGGCCTTTGAGAAAATCGGGTACCCGGCCACGGTCAGAATGTTGCGGCGCGATTGCCGCCCGGAAAATCGCAGATGGACCAGGTCGGGCCCTTCCGTCGAGGCCTCGGTCATCTCGGTAAGAGGCAGCTGCAATTGCGGGTGCCCCTTCTCCTTCAGCAGATTGTAGGTGAAGGCCACGTCGGCGGCGGTGACAGGCGAGCCGTCATGAAAACGCGCCTCCGGTCGCAGTCTGAATGTGAACCCGTTGCGATCCTCAGAAAGTGTCACGCTTTCGGCCAGAAGCCCGTAGATCGCGTCAGGCTCGTCATAGGCGCGAACCATCAGCGAATCGTAACATATCTCCATGCGCGGCGGCGCGTCCCCGGTGCGCACGAAGGCGTTCAGCGTGTTGAAGGTCAGGACGTTCTGGTTGTAGTACCAGTAACCGGGCTGGAAGTTGAACGTGCCGCCCTTCGGCGCCTCCGGGCTGGCATAGTCGAAATGGCTGAAGCCCGGCGCGTATTTGAGATCGCCGAATGCCGAAAGGCCATGCAGCGGCGTGCCCGTCTCCACATTGGCGAACACCTCGCGCGGCAAAAGAGGCGTGGCGATGGCCGCACCGGTGAGCGCCAGAAAGTCCCGACGCGGGAGCCGATGCGGCACCGTGGCGCGCCCGCTCAATTCTGGCTCCGGTATTTGGCGGCGAGAGCCTTCTCTCGTTCCGGATCGATCCACCATGATTCAAGATCGACGCCTGCATATTCGGGCTGCTTCTCCGGCATGCCGAACTTGTTCCAGTAGGCGATGCGGACATAGGGCGCGTGCCATTGCGGCACCCAGTAATAGTTCCACAGAAGCACGCGGTCGAGCGCCCGGCTGGCCGCAACCAGTTCTTCGCGGTCCTTCACATAGATGATCTTCTCGACCAGTGCGTCGACGATCGGATCCTTCACGCCGGCAAGATTGCGGGTGCCGGGCGTGTCGGCGGCCTTAGAACCCCAGTATTCGCGCTGCTCATTGCCCGGCGAAAGCGAGTTGACGAAGATGCTTGCCACCGCGTCGAAATCGAAATTGCGGATGCGGTTTACATATTGCGAGGGATCGATGATGCGCAGGGATACGTCGATGCCGATCTTGCGCAATGCCGCCATATAGGGGCTGGTCGTGATTTCATCGCTGGGGCTGTTGCCGAGAAACTCGATGCTGAACTGCTGGCCAGTGCCATTGTTCGTCATCTTGCCGCCCTTGATGCTCCAGCCCGCTTCGGAAAAGAGCTTGATGGCCTCGCGCAGATAGGTTCGTTCGGCCTGCGGATTATCGTAGACCGGCAGCTTGAATTCCTCGGTGAAAAGTTCAGGCGGAAGCTTGTCCCTGAATTCTTCGAGGATCTCCAGTTCACGCCCCTCCGGCAGGCCGGTGGCGGCCAGCTCGGACCCTTCGAAATAGCTGTCCGTGCGGGTATAGCTGTCGAAAAACAGCGTCCGGTTCATGTCCTCGAAGTTGAAGGCGAGGGTCAGCGCCTCGCGGATGCGGCGGTCCTGAAACTTGGGTCGGCGGGTGTTCAGCACGAAGCCCTGCATGGGCTCGGCGCCGCCCGTTGGAAACTCCTTCTTGATGACATCGCCATCCTTCACGGCCGGGAACGTGTATTCCGTGGCCCATCGGCGCGAGCGGTTTTCCACCCGAATATCCTGCAGGCCGCCCTTGGTGAAGGCGAGCCAGGCAGCGTTCTCATCCTGGATATAGGTGTATCTGCGGCGGTCCACATTGTAGCGCCCGACATTCACCGGCAGATCGGCTGCCCAGTAATCCTCCACCCGCTTCCACACGATCTCGGAACCGGGCGTAAAGCTCTCGATCCTGTAGGGCCCGCTGCCCAGCGGCGGCTCGAGCGTGGGCTGGGTGAAGTTGCGCTTCTTTCCGTCGGCATCCGTGCCTTCCCACCAGTGCCTGGGCAGAACCGGCAGGTCGCCCATTATGTGTGGCAGTTCCTTGTTGCCCTTCTGGTCGAAGCGGAACTCCACCTCGCGCTCGGAAAGGGGCACCGCCTCCACCACGCTGGAGAAATAGCGCGTGTGCTGGGGGCTATGCTTCTTGAGCATGTTGAGAGACCAGACCACGTCTTCCGCCGTGATCGGCGTACCATCGTGCCAGCGCGCTTTCGGGTTTATGCGATAGGTGGCGGAAGAATTGTCTTCAGGATGCTTGAAGGCCTCGGCGATCAGCGGATAGCTCGTGCTCGGCTCTGTCAGCGACTGCTGCATCAGCGTGTCCCAGAGGAAGCCGCCGAAATAGTTGAGCCCCGCCGCCTGCGTGCCGCGCACGATGAACGGGTTGAAACTGTCATAGGTGCCAAGTGCCACCGAATTCAGCGTCCCGCCCTTGGGGGCGTCGGGGTTCACATAGTCGTAGCGCTCGAAAGGCCCCTGTTCGCTTTCGGGCTGGATGAGGGACGAGTTGGTAAGCCATTCGTCTTCGGCGCTGGCGGGATGGCTGGCGAACAGAAGAGCCGTGGCGAGACAGGCCGCCCATGTTGCTCTCGCACCGATCACCCGCATGGCATTCTCCTCATATTGTTTTTGGTTCCCAGCCGAAAGGTAGACCATCCCCCACGCATGGCAAGGGATGCGGTCTCCCTGAAAGGTTCTTTCAGGCAACAAAAAAGCCGGTCGAAACCGGCTTTTTCAAGTTTGCTAAAATTAAATTTTCGTTAGTTGCCGGATGCGGCGCTGTCGCCGTCCTCGGCAGGAGCCTCTTCAGCCGGGGCTTCCTCAGCAGGCGCAGAGTCTTCGTTGCTGGACGCTTCGGCTGGTGCGGCCGTTTCTCCAGCCGGTGTCGCCTCGCTCTCGGCAGCCGGTGCGGCTTCTTGGCCTTCGGCGGGCGCTGCAGCAGCGTCGTCACCACCTTCGGCCTCGGGTTCAGGCAGAGGCACCGGGCTTGAAGCGTGCTGGCGCAGATAGGCGATCAGGTCGGCGCGATCCTCAATCTTTTTGAGGCCGGCGAATGCCATCGCGGTCCCGGAAACGAACCCCTTCGGATTGGCCAGGAAGTGGTCCAGGTTCTCATAGGTCCACTTGACGCTGCCGCCCTGTGCGAATTCCTGCATCGCAGCCGAATAACCGAAGCCCTCATGGCTGGCGATTGGGCGATCGACGATCTCCCAGAGATTGGGGCCGACCTTGTTGGCACCGCCGTCATCGACGGTGTGGCAGGCCTGGCAGCGCTTGAAGATGTTCTCGCCCTTGCCTGCATCGGCGGAAGCCAGCAGCGGTGCAATGGACTCTGGCTCTGCCGGTTCGTCGGACGCACCGGCCCCATCGTCCTCAGCCACCTCGATCGCATAGCCCGGTGTGGCCGGCGGAGGCGAGGAGAAGATCGCGTCCGAAAGAATGCTGACCGAGAAGATGACGAAAACGGCGCCAAGTAGCGCGCCGAGGATTTTGTTGAGTTCGAACGAGTTCATACGCCCTGAGGCTCCCTATTCCGGACGCTCGCGGCGGCGAGAAGAACGAAACTTCAGCGCCGTTGTCCCCCGCGTTCGGCCGTTGCCGGTAAAATCGCGCGGAAACTAGGTCTTTTGCTCCGCGCATGCAACACATATAAGGCACTTCCCAGTGAGACTTTTTGCCACTTTAGCGATTCAAGAGAGTTCCCGCCCCGATGTCCAGCCTCATCGTCATTCCCGCGCGCATGGCTTCGACACGTTTGCCCGGCAAACCGATGGCGGACATTGCCGGCCTGCCGATGATCGTTCAGGTGGCACTTCGGGCCTCGGAGAGCGGCGCCGGGCAGGTTGCGGTCGCAACCGATTCGAAAGAGGTGGCCGACGCCGTCGAGAAAGCCGGTTTCACGGCCATCATGACCCGCGCGGACCATCAGTCCGGTTCCGATCGCATCTTTGAGGCTCTGGGCAGCATCGATCCGGATGGTCGCTATGAGAGCATCATCAATCTGCAGGGCGACTTGCCCACCATCGCCCCTGAGGACATCCGCGCCGTCGCCGGCCCGCTGGATGATCCCCGGGTGGACATCGCCACGCTCGGCGTCGAGATCGTGAACGAGGCGGAAAAGACCAATCCGAACGTGGTGAAGATCGTGGGCGCGCCCAGCGATGAGGAACCGTCGCGGTTGCGCGCACTCTATTTTACCCGCGCCACCGCCCCATGGGGCGAAGGGCCGCTCTACCATCATGTCGGCATCTACGCTTATCGTCGCGCCGCGCTGGAGCGTTTCGTCTCCCTTGCGCCATCGGTGCTCGAGCAGCGTGAGCGGCTTGAGCAGTTGCGGGCGCTGGAGGCCGGTATGCGGATCGATGCGCAGATCGTCGCTTCGGTGCCGCTTGGCGTCGATACGCCAGAAGACCTGGAGAAAGCCAGGCAGATACTAGCATTGAAAACGGACACATGATCATGGCAGCCAAGACAAACAAGATCGCCTTTCAGGGCGAACCCGGTGCAAATTCCGATACGGCCTGCCGCAACATGTTTCCCGATATGGAGCCGCTTCCGTGTCCGACCTTTGAAGACTGTTTTACTGCGGTCGAGACCGGCGCCGCCGACCTGGCAATGATCCCCATTGAAAACACCATCGCCGGGCGCGTGGCCGACATCCACCACCTTCTCCCGCGTTCGAAGCTGCACATTGTCGGTGAGTACTTCCTGCCGATCCACTTTCAGCTCATGGTGCTGCCGGGCGTGAAGACCGGGGAAATCAGGACGGTCTACAGCCACATTCATGCGCTCGGCCAGTGCCGCAACATCATCCGCAAGAACCGCTGGAAGGGCACGGTCGCCGGCGATACCGCGGGTGCCGCCCGCCTCGTCGCCGAGATGGGCGAGCGCTCCAACGCCGCGCTGGCGCCCCGGCTTGCCTCAGAGCTCTACGGCCTCGACATCGCCATGGAGAATGTCGAGGACACCGACAACAATGTTACCCGCTTCGTTGTGCTTTCGAAGGAGCAGAAGCTGGCCGCGCGGACCGCGCCGGATCAGTTGATGATGACCACCTTCATCTTCCGGGTGCGCAACGTCCCCGCCGCGCTTTACAAGGCGATGGGCGGCTTTGCCACCAACGGCGTCAACATGACCAAACTGGAAAGCTATCAGCTTGGCGGCAAATTCTTCTCCACCCTGTTTTATGCCGATGTTGAAGGACATCCCGACGACCGCAATGTCGCGCTGGCGCTTGAGGAACTGAGCTTCTTCTCGCGTGAAGTGCGCATTCTTGGTGTCTATGAGGCCCACCCGTTCCGCGCAACGCAGACCGAGGACGACGATTAACCGCCGTCCATCTGGCCTGGATCCGATCCAAGCACCCAGTCGCGGATGAGCCTGTTGGCTATCGCGCCCCGAGGCGGTACGCGATGGCCGTCGGGATGCCTGTCTTCCAGGATCAGGCGCACCTCGTCGCGGGAAAACCAGCGACAATCCTCCAGCTCGTTTTCATCCATGGTGATCGCCTCGCTCTCGGCCTGGCCATAGCAGCCGATCATGAGCGAATAGGGAAACGGCCAGGGCTGGCTCGCATGATAGGCGACTGCGCCCACGGCAATCCCCGCCTCTTCCCGCGTTTCGCGGCGCACCGCAGCCTCGATTGTCTCGCCGGGCTCCACAAAACCGGCAAGGCAGGAAACCATTCCGGGAGCGAAATGTGGGCTACGGCCCAGCAGGCACTGCTCGCCACGGACAGCGAGCATGATCACCACCGGATCGGTGCGCGGAAAATGATCGCGCCCGCAGGTCGGACAGTGCCGCTTGTAGCCACCATCACGCATCTCTGTTTCATTGCCGCAGCGCCCGCAGAAACGGTGGCTCTCGTGCCAGGCAAGAAGCGCCGCGCCCTGTGCCAGCGCGCCCAGCGCGGTCGGCTCTAGAAGCCCCTGCATGTAGATCGAGCGATAGTCGATGGCCTTGACCGGTGTGGGCAGCGCCTCAATGTCTGCCACTGACGGCACGGCCAGCACGGGTGCTCCGTCCTCATGGCCAAGCAGCACCGCCTGTTTCAGCACTGGCGCAAAGGTCGAGGTTTCGTCCCGGGTGAAATAGGGGTCGAAAGCCCTGTCACCTTCGACACGCAGAATGAGCCGCCCCTGCGCAAACAGCAACAGGCGCGCATCCCGGGCCTTCAGCGCCTGTTCGGCGGCATCGTCGGTGCGGGCTTCGGCCTGCCTGTCGATGCGGTTTCCGGAAAAGGCAACGCGCTGGCTCGCTTCGTCGCGTGCGGTGTCGAAAAATGGAAAGGTCATGAAAGACGATCTGTCGGTTTTCAAGATGGGCTCATAATTTGCCGCGAATCGTCTCGGCGAGCTGGTGCAGGTTTTCACGGCGATAGGGTTCGCGGACACCATATCCCCAGACGGGGCCTGGCCAGCCCGGATCACCCTCGCTCCGCGCAATCACGTGGATGTGCAACTGGCGAACCACATTTCCGAGCGCGGCAGTGTTGATCTTCGTGCAGCCCGTCATATCCTTCAGCATCTGCGCGACCAGATTGGTCTCGAAGCTGACCATCGCCTGATCGAGAGGCGTCAGGTCGTGGATTTCCTCGGAGCCCGGGCGCTGTGGCACAAGGATCAGCCAGGGCCAGCGCCTGTCATCGCAAAGACGCAGTTCGCAAAGCCCGAGCCACATCACATGCAGGCTTTCCGCCTCCAGCCGTGGATCAAGCTCGAAACCCTTTTTTGCGTCTGGCAGCATCAATTGTCCTCAACACCTCGATCAAGGCTAGAGGGAGCAGCCTGTACCTGCAAGCGAATGATTAAGTGTTGTCGCGAAAGAGCATCTCCGCCCCTTGCATTTGTCCTCACAATTTCCGATATGGGGGCCGGGAGGTTGGTGGTGGACGAGCCACTCGCCAACCGGGTCAGGTCCGGAAGGAAGCAGCCCTAACGAGCCAGGCACGGGTCGCCGTGCCAGCCTCCCACCTTCTTCTTGTTTTCCTGGCCGCATTCACCGGATTTCAGCCTTGCCGTCCACATTGTCCATTGACGCAGAACCTTGTCCAAGGGGACACTGCCGGCGTCAGGACAAAACACGGAGCGCAAGAGGGCAATGACCGAGGCCGGCACCAAAGCAAGCGACAGGGCCGGCGGCGCCTACCGGGTTCTTGCCCGCAAATACCGCCCCAGTGATTTCACCGGACTGATCGGCCAGGCGCCGATGGTGCGCACGCTCACCAACGCGTTCAACGCAGGGCGCATAGCGCAGGCATGGATGCTGACCGGCGTGCGTGGTGTCGGCAAGACCACGACGGCGCGCATTCTGGCACGCGCGCTCAACTACAAGACGGACACGATCGACAAGCCGACGGTCGAATTGACCTCGGAAGGCGAGCATTGCCGCGCCATCCTCGAAGGCCGTCACGTGGACGTGGTCGAGATGGATGCCGCCTCGCACACCGGCATCGACGACATCCGCGACATCATCGATCAGGTGCGCTACGCGCCGGTCTCCGCGCGCTACAAGGTTTTCATCATCGATGAGGTCCACATGCTCTCCAATCAGGCCTTCAACGGCCTTTTGAAGACGCTTGAGGAGCCGCCGCCGCATGTGAAGTTCATCTTCGCCACCACGGAAATCCGCAAGGTTCCCATCACCATCCTGTCGCGCTGCCAGCGTTTCGATCTGCGTCGCATCGATGCGGCCATGATCAAGGCCGACCTCAGCCGTATCGGCGGGTTGGAGGGCGTGGAGGCAGAGGACGAGGCGCTGGCCATGATCGCGCGCGCGTCCGAAGGTTCGATGCGCGACGCCCAGTCGATCTTCGATCAGGCGATTGCCCATTCCTCCGGCAAGGTCACGGCGCAAACCGTGCGCGACATGCTGGGGCTGGCGGACCGCAGCCGCATTATCGGCCTGTTCGAAGACCTGATGAAGGGCGATGTAGCCGCCGCGCTGGCCGAGTTCCGTGCGCAATACGACGTCGGCGCCGACCCGGCAACGGTGCTCAACGATCTGGCCGAGTTCAATCATCTGGTCACCCGTCTGCGTTTCGTGCCGGAAGCTGCCGAAGACGCTGCACTTTCCGAGGACGAACGCACGCGCGGGCTCGAATTCTCGAAAACACTGTCCGTACGCGTCCTCTCGCGCACATGGCAGATGCTCCTCAAGGGCATTCAGGAGGTACAGTCTTCCGGCCGGCCCATGGCTGCTGGCGAGATGGTGCTGATCCGCATCGCCCATGCCGCCAGCCTTCCGACACTCGATGAGGCGCTGAAGCGGCTCGACGACATGCCGGCAGGCGCGGGCAACGGGCAGGGCCAGCCTCCGGCGCCCGGCGGGGTTTCACCGTCCGGCAATGGCGGCGGTGGCGCAATGGCATCCGCCGTTGCGACCCAGCATGCGCCGGTTTCCGGTGGCGGTCAGACCATGCGTCTCGTCCAGCCGGAAGCAGCGCCCGTGGCGATGCAGCCGCCGGTGGTTGCCGAAGAGGCGGTGCCCGATGCGGTCCCGCTCAAATCGCTTGAGGACATCGCCAGACTCGCCGATGCGAAACGCGACATGGCCTTCAAGGTCCTTCTCAAGCGGTGTGTCCGCCTTGTCTCGATTGAGCCGGGTCGCCTCGACATCAGCCTGACCGAGGATGCGCCCAAGACGGTGATGGGTGACCTGACCAATCGGCTGAAGGAGTGGACCGGCCGTCGCTGGATCGTCTCGCTGTCGAGCGAGGCTGGCGGGCCGACGCTCGCCGAGCAGGAGGAGGGCCGCCGCGAGAGCGCGATCGCCGACGCGAAGGCCGACCCGGCGGTCGCGGCTATTCTCGACCGCTTCCCCGGCGCGAAGATCATCGACATCCGCATCCCGGATGCAACCGACCCTGATGCGGTCGAAGAGACAGCCGACGCAATTGATCCGGTTGATCCGGACGATGATGACGACGACGATTTCTAAGTGAACTGGAGACCACAATGCGCGATCTGATGGGCCTTATGGGCAAGGCCAAGGAAATGCAGGCCAAGTTTCAGGCCATGCAGGAAGAAATGGCCGAGATGGAAATCGAGGGCCAGGCCGGTGGCGGCACGGTCAAGGTGACGCTGAGCGGCAAATCCGAGATGAAGGCGTTGAAGATCGACCCCTCGCTCTTCAAGGAGGACGATGTGGAAATCCTCGAAGACCTGATCCTCGCCGCGCACAATGACGCGAAATCGAAGCTCGAGGCAGCGATTCAGGAAAAGACCCAGGAAATGACCGCCGGCCTGCCGATCCCGCCCGGCATGAAGCTGCCTTTCTAGTAGAATAAGGGTAAGGCCAGTCCTGTACTGGCCATGCGTGGGCGAAGCAGCCATGTCCAAATCCATCGCCGGACCGGAAATCGAGCGTCTCATCCAGCTCCTGGCCCGTGTACCGGGGCTCGGGCCGCGCTCGGCCCGGCGCGCGGCACTTCATCTGATCAAGAAGAAAGACCAGCTCTTCGCTCCGCTCACAGCGGCCATGGCCGAGGCCGTTGACAAGGTGCGGGTCTGCTCGACCTGCGGCAATGTCGACACCAGCGATCCCTGCACGCTGTGCACCGATCCGCGCCGCGACGGCACCACCATTATCGTGGTGGAGGATGTGTCCGATCTCTGGGCGCTGGAGCGCGCCGGCGCGATGAATGCGCGCTATCACGTTCTCGGCGGCACGCTCTCCCCGCTCGATGGGATCGGACCCGACGATCTCAACATCAAGGGGCTGGTCGGGCGGGTGGCCGAAGGCGGCGTGTCGGAGCTGATCCTCGCCGTCAACGCCACGGTGGAGGGGCAGACCACAGCCCATTACATCACCGATCAGGTGGCCGGCATGGACGTGAAGGTCACGCGCCTTGCCCATGGCGTGCCGGTGGGCGGTGAGCTCGACTATCTGGATGAGGGAACGCTTTCGGCAGCGTTGAAGTCGCGCACGAGCTTTTGAACAGCGGGAGAAACGCCTTGAGCCTTCGCAACCAGAGTCTTCGCAACTCGATCCGGCTGATTGCAGCCCTTTGCGTCTTGCTTGTGGCGGGTGCCGCGTCGGCGCAGTCCATCGAGGCGCAGTTCCGCGACTGGCTCGCACGAGACCTCTGGCCGGAAGCGCAGCGTCGCGGCATTTCCTCCGCCACCTTTAACGACGCCTTCGCCAGTGTCTCGCCCAATCTGAAGCTGCCAGATCTCGTTCTGCCGGGAGAGAGCAAACCGCGCAGTGACAGGCAGCACCAGGCCGAATTCCGCGCCCCGTCCGCCTATTTCCAGCACATCGGTGGTGTCGTTTCAGGCGGCCGCTCCCGCGCCGGTCAGCTTTCGGGCGTCCTTTCTGCAATCGAAAAGCGCTATGGCGTCTCGCGCGGCATCGTGCTTGCCATCTGGGGGCGTGAATCAGGCTTCGGACGCGCAAAAATCCCCTATGACGCCTTTGAGGTACTCGGCACCAAGGCATTCCTTGCAACCCGCAGGGATATGTTCCGCGAGGAGGTTCTGTCGGCACTCGAGATGGTGGAGCGCCGGGGCGTTTCGCCGCGCGCCATGCGCTCTTCCTGGGCCGGTGCGATGGGCCAGCCTCAGTTCATGCCCAGTTCCTATCTGAAATACGCCGTCGATGGCGATGGCGACGGCACCGCCGACATCTGGAAATCCGAGGCCGACACGCTGGCTTCCATCGCCAATTACCTGGCGCAGCATGGCTGGGTGCGCGGGCGCGACTGGGGGTTTGAAGTCACGGTTCCGCAATCCGTGTCCTGTGCGCTTGAGGGCCCTGATCGTGGAAAACGCATAGCAGACTGGCAGGCGCTCGGCATTCGCCGGGTCGGCGGCAAGGCTTTTCCCGAGCATGAGCTGCGCGGCGAGGGCTATCTGATGATGCCCGCAGGCCGCTTCGGTCCGGCCTTCATCGTCACGCCGAATTTCTACCGCCTCAAGGACTATAACGAGAGCGATCTATACGCGCTGTTCGTCGGCCATGCGGGCGACCGCATCATGTATGGCAACAGCGAATTTTCCGGCTCCTGGGACCGCGTCAGCGGCTTCGATCGTGGCGATGTCGCGGCCATGCAGCGCGGGCTCGAAAGGCTCGGCTATGATGTCGGCGGCGCTGACGGTCTCGTCGGGTTCAAGACCCGGCGCTCCATCGGCGACTGGCAGCAGAAGAACGGCATCGCGCCCACCTGCTTCCCCGCCGGCGATACGATCCGGCGTCTGCGCTAGGGTCAGGACCCATTAATATGGCCGCAATGGCGATCGATAGACCAAGAGATGCAAGGAGAAGCCCGCAGAGCGGGATTCTCCCCCCGGTCAAGGGGTTTGACGCAGCAGGTCGCCGGTCTATCGAACGTCCTTCGGATCGGCCTGATTTGTACGGCCTACTTTGTCGCAAGACCTTGAAAGACATGAAGTCTTCCTGCGGCCTTGCTTCGCGTATCCGCACAAATCAGGCCGACCATTGCGGCCATATTAATGGATCCTGACCCTAAGCAGCAGGCAGTCGCGTGATCGTCACGGTATAGGCTGGAAGCCGCCCGAAAATCGGCTAATCTGCTTTCGGGGCAAGGCGCGGAACCTCCATGCCTGCATTCGAGAGAGGGAAAGACCGGTGATCATTGCAAAACTCATGTCCCGTTTCGCCGCGCTTGCCGGTGGGGCGATCATTCTGGCCAGTTGCACCGTTGTCGTGGAGGAAGGGCCGAACCGTCCGCGTCCGCCACGGCCGGACCGCCCGCAGATGTGCACGATGGAATACAACCCCGTCTGCGCGCGACGCGGCGGCGAGCAACGCACGTTCGGCAATGCCTGTTCGGCACGCGCGCAGGGCTTCAGGATCGTGCGACCGGGAACCTGTCGGCCTCAGTCCAGCCGGCCCGAGCGTCCGCAGATCTGCACCCGTGAATACCGCCCTGTCTGCGCGCGCAGGGGTGGTCAGCGCCGCACGTTCGGCAATGCATGCACGGCGCGCGCGGCCGGCTTCCGGGTCGTTCGCCCCGGAGAGTGCTGAGAGAGTGTGCTAAACGCTCTGGCCGCGTCGCTTCTCCAGAATGGCGAGCAGCGAGCGGCCGGCATCCAGAATATGGGCGCGGGTGAGGCTGGCCGATTCATCCGCGTCGCCTCTTTCGCAGGCGTCAAGGATGCTGAGATGTTCCCGGTGGGCGCGTTTTTTGCCGTCCGTCAGGGTGAGCTGCGCACGCAGATAGCGGTCGACCCGGTCGAGTGACGAGCGGATGATCTGCAGATGATAGGGGCGGTCAGCCGCTTCATAGAGGCCATAGTGGAATTTTCGGTTCGCCTCACCCCAGCCGCCCGGGTCCGAGGCTGTGGCAAAAGCCTCGAGGTTCGTGCGGGCGGCATCCAGTTGTTTCCGCGTGAGCGCCGGCACGGCAAGGCGGATAACCTCGCTCTCCAGAAGGGCGCGAAACTCGAAAATCTCCTCGATCTCCGCAGCGGAAAGGGCTGCCACAACCGTGCCCCGGTAGCGCTGGGTGGTCACGAGCCCGTCCTGTTCCAGCCGCTGCAATGCCTCTCGCACGGGAATGCGGCTGGTGTTGAACATCTGAGCGATATGGTCCTGCCGCAGGTGTTCGCCTTCCGCCAGTTCGCCCTCGATGATGGCCTTGCGCAGGGCTTCGAACACCAGGTCGGTCGCCGAGGCTGTCTGTCTTACATCAATGGCTTCCAGCTTCATTTCCTGAATCCCGCCTGCGGCCCCGTTGACATGCCTGCGCTGTACCTGCGCTCCTGTCACATCGAATGAGTTTCATTTTGCAATTGTATATTGGATCCAATCTGAGTTAAAGACTCTTCCGCAATGTTTGGTGAGCCGCTTGTGGGAGCAGGGCGCTTTCCAGCGTCGATCAGCGCATCATGTGCAAATGGCAGGCTGGCATAACGAACCATCGCATGACTGGCACGTGGCGTCTGCGCTAGGCTGCCGGCCGAACTGAAACTGGCCAACAAACTGAAACTGATAGAATTCGGGGGTATTCCACCAATGGCGCTCAGCGAGACAGGCACCAACCATTTCAAGAACTACATTGCCGGCGAATGGATCGAGGGCGACAGTCAGGTTGAAAACATCAACCCGTCCGACACGCGCGATGTCGTTGGTTTGGCAGCGCGCTCCGGCGGGGCCGATCTCGATCGCGCCATCGACGCGGCGCATGATGCGGCGCCGGGCTGGGCGCGGTCTACCCCGCAGCAGCGCTATGACATTCTCGATGCCGTCGGCAATGAGATCATCGCCCGCAAAGACGAGCTTGGCCGTCTGCTTTCGCGCGAGGAAGGCAAGACACTGGCGGAAGGCATCGGCGAGGTGGTGCGTGCCGGTCAGGTGTTCAAGTTCTTCGCAGGAGAGGCCGTGCGCCTGCCGGGCGAGCGCCTCGATTCCATCCGCCCCGGCGTCGAGGTGGACATGCGCCGCGAGCCCATGGGCGTTATCGGTATGATCACCCCGTGGAATTTCCCCATCGCCATCCCGGCGTGGAAGATCGCCCCGGCACTTGCCTATGGCAATGCGGTCGTGCTGAAGCCGGCCGAGCTCGTGCCGGGCTCGGCCTGGGCGCTGGCGGAAATCCTTTCGCGCTCCGGTCTGCCGGAAGGCGTGTTCAATCTGGTTGCGGGCCGTGGTTCCGAGCTTGGCCCGCGCATGATCGAAAACCCGAAGGTCCGCGCAATTTCCTTCACCGGTTCCGTACCCACGGGCCGCGGCATTGCGGCAGCCTGTGGCGAGCACCTGAAAAAGGTGCAGCTTGAAATGGGTGGCAAGAACCCGCTTGTGGTTCTGGACGATGCCGATCTCGACGTGGCAGTCGGTGCCGCGCTCAACGGCGCATTCTTCTCCACCGGCCAGCGCTGCACCGCGTCCAGCCGTCTCGTCGTGTCCGAAGGCATTCACGACCGTTTCGTCTCCGCACTCACCGAAAAGCTCAGGACCCTCGTCGTCGGCGATGCGCTCGACCCCAAAACCCAGATGGGCCCGGTGGTCGACGAAAAGCAGCTCGAGCAGGATCTGTCCTATGTCGAGATCGCCGGCCAGGAGGGCGGAAAGCTCGCCATCGGCGGCGAGCGCCTGACGCTGGAGAAGCCCGGCTTCTACATGGCGCCTGCGCTCTTCACCGAGACCAGCAACGACATGCGCATCAATCGCGAGGAGGTCTTCGGCCCTGTCGCCAGCGTCATCCGCGTCAAGGATTACGAGGAGGCGCTGCACGTCGCCAACGACACGAGCTTCGGCCTCTCCTCGGGCATCTGCACCACCTCGCTCAAATATGCGAGCGACTTCAAGCAGAAGTCGGAGGCCGGCATGGTCATGGTCAACCTGCCGACCGCCGGTGTCGACTACAACGTGCCTTTCGGCGGCACGAAGGGCTCGAGCTTCGGTTCGCGCGAGCAGGGACGCTACGCCGTCGAGTTCTACACGACGGTGAAAACGGCCTACACGCAGCCCTGATCGGCGGGAGGGGAGGATGGGCAAAGCCCGTTCGCAGGGAAACGCCGATGTCGCCATCATAGGCGGCGGCATCATCGGCATAGCCACCGCATTCCGCCTGGCGCAGGCGGGCCGGCATGTCACGCTCATCGAGCGCGATGCGCCGGCCAACGCCGCGAGCCGGGGCAATGCCGGCGCATTCGCCTTCCCTTCCATCCTTCCGCTGGCGTCACCCGGCATTCTCTTCAAGGCGCCCAAATGGCTGTTCGATCCGCTGGGGCCGCTCTCTATACCGCCGGCGCAGTTCCCGTCGGTTCTGCCCTGGCTTCTGCGCTTCTTCCGAGCCTCCATGCCAGACCGCATCGAGGCCAGCACGGCGGCGCAGGCGGCGTTGAACAGGCTCTCCGAAACCGAAACGGCAACCCTCACGAAAGAAGCCGGGCTCGACCATCTGGTGCGCCATGATGGCGCTCTGGAGCTATATGAGAGCGAGGCCGCATGGCGCGCCTCGCTGAAAAGCTGGGAGCGCTGTGAGAAGGCCGGCGTCGAGGTGGAGCATGTGGAAGGCACGCGCCTTGCCGCGTTGCAGCCGGGCCTTTCTCCACGGCTGGTGAAGGGAGTGTTTCTGCCGCAATGGAAAACGGTCAGCGACCCGCGCGACTATGCGCTTGCCCTGCTGGAAGCCGCCCGGGCGCGGGGCGTCGAGCTGATCGAAGGTACCGTTTCGCGCCTCTCGCCCGGCGCAGAGGGTGTAAACGTCACCCTTGAGGATGGTCGAACCCTCAAGGCAGGCCATGCCGTTCTCGCCGCCGGGCCGTGGTCGAACAGGCTCACCGCGACGCTGGGCGAAAGGATGCCCCTTACACCCGAACGCGGCTACAACACCACGCTGCCACCCGGCAGTTTCGATCTGAAACGGCAGGTCATCTTTCCCGCGCACGGTTTTGTCGTCACACCGCTTGCCACCGGCATTCGCGTTGGCGGCGCGTCCGAGCTTGCCGGCTTCGATGCCCCGGTCAATTTCAGGCGCGCACGGCACATGCTCGACAAGGCCGCTGGTTTCCTGCCGGGGCTAAAGCGCGAGGGCGGAACGGAGTGGATGGGCTCGCGCCCCTCAATGCCCGATTCGCTTCCGGTCATCGGGCGGGCCTCCTCCAGCCCCCGCATCCTCTATGCCTTCGGTCACGGTCATCTGGGGCTCACCCAGTCGGCCGCCACGGCTCGGCTCGTGGCCGATCTGATCCTCGAGCGAACCCCACCCATCGACATATCGCCCTTCCGGCCCGGCCGGTTTTGACAGGAAAACACCATGGCGGTCAGCACATTCACCTGCATCGACGGACACACCTGCGGAAACCCCGTGCGGGTGGTGGCCGGCGGCGGTCCGCAGCTCCAGGGCTCCACCATGCTGGAGCGTCGCGCGCACTTTCTCGCCGAATATGACTGGATTCGCACCGGCCTGATGTTCGAGCCGCGCGGCCACGACATGATGTCCGGCTCCATTCTCTATCCGCCCACGCGCGAGGATTGCGACATCGGCATTCTCTTCATCGAAACGTCGGGCTGCCTGCCCATGTGCGGGCATGGCACGATTGGCACCATCACCATCGGCATCGAAAACGGCCTCATCCGTCCGCGCGAGCCCGGGGTGGTGCGTCTCGACACGCCCGCGGGTCTCGTCGTCGCGGAATATGAGCAGAACGATCGTTTTGTCGAAAAGGTGCGCCTCACCAATGTGCCGGCCTTCGTTCATGCGACCGGACTCACAGCCGAGGTCGAGGGGCTTGGCGAAATCACGGTCGATGTCGCCTATGGCGGCAATTTCTACGCCATTGTCGAGCCGCAGGCGGCCTTCGAGGATATGGCGAACCACACGGCGGGCGAGCTCATTGGCTGGAGCCCGAAACTGCGCGCTGCCCTCAACGCGAAATACGATTTCGTCCACCCTGAAAAGCCCGACATCAAGGGCCTGAGCCACATTCTGTGGACCGGCAAACCCACCCGGCCCGAAGCGCACGCCCGCAATGCGGTGTTCTATGGAGACAAGGCGATAGACCGCTCGCCCTGCGGCACGGGCACCTCGGCGCGCATGGCGCATTGGCATGCGAAGGGGCTCCTGAAACCTGGTGATGATTTCGTCCATGAAAGCATCATCGGCTCCATGTTCGAGGGCCGTGTGGAGGCCGAAACGCAGGTTGCAGGCAAATCCGCCATCGTGCCCTCGGTCGCCGGCTGGGCGCGCGTCACGGGCTACAACACGATCATGATCGACGACCGCGATCCCTATGCCCACGGCTTTGTTGTCGTTTGAGGAGAGACCATGAAAATCACAGCTATCCGCGCCTATCAGGTCGACCTGCCGCTAAAGGAAGGGCGCTATTCATGGTCGAACGGAAACTTCGTCGAGGTCTTCGATTCCACTGTCGTCGCCATCGAGACGGATGAAGGCCTTACCGGCTATGCCGAATGCTGCCCGCTGGGCTCGGCCTATCTGCCGTCCTATGCGCGCGGTGTCCGGGCCGGGCTTGAGGAAATCGCGCCAAAGCTGATCGGCCTCGATCCCACCAATCTCGGTCTGGTCAACCGAACGATGGATGCCGCCCTCAACGGGCACCCCTATGTGAAAGCGCCGCTCGACATCGCCTGCTGGGATCTTCTCGGCAAGGCAAGCGGCCTGCCGCTGGTCACGCTTCTCGGCGGCAGTGCGCAGGACGAGGTGCGCCTTTACCGCGCCATCTCGCAGGAAGACCCGGATCAGATGGCGAGGAAGATCGCCGGCTACAAGGCCGAGGGCTACACCAAATTCCAGCTCAAGGTCGGCGGCAATGCGGATGACGACATCGCCCGCATCCGCGCCTGCCGCGAAATCCTCGACGACACGGACATTCTCGTGGCCGACGCCAACACCGGCTGGACCCGCCACGAGGCAGCACGTGTGGTCGATGCGGTGGCCGATCTCGATGTCTATATCGAGCAGCCATGCGCCACCTATGACGAGTGCCTGTCGATCCGCCGGCGCACGGCAAAGCCTTTCGTCATGGATGAAAACATCACCGGCCTGGATATGCTCGTGCGCGGTCTGGCCGACGACGCATTCGACGTCATCAACCTGAAAATCTCCAAGGTCGGCGGCCTTTCCAAGGCGCGCACCATGCGCGACGTGTGTCTCGCACATGGCATCCCCATGACCATCGAAGACACATGGGGCGGCGACATCGTTACCGCCGCGATTGCCCATCTGGCGCAGTCGACGCCGTCCGATTTCGTCTTCTCGGCAACGGATTTCAATTCCTACGGCACCAAAACCATCGCCGCCAACGCGCCGAAACGCGTCAATGGCGGCATGAAGGCACCGTCCAAGCCGGGCCTTGGCATCGAGCCCGATTTCGAAGCGCTCGGTGCGCCGGTCCTGTCGTTTGACAAAGGCGCTTGAGCCATGCGCTCCAGCCGGGCCATCCACATTGTCTCCTGCCATGCCGAGGGCGAAGTGGGCGACGTCATTGTCGGCGGTGTGCTCCCGCCTCCCGGGGATACGCTGTGGGAGCAACGCAGTTTCATCGCCAGCGACGAAAACCTGCGCAATTTCGTGCTCAATGAGCCGCGCGGCGGCGTCTTCCGCCATGTCAATCTATTGGTCCCGCCCAAAAACCCGGCAGCCGATATGGGTTTCATCATCATGGAGCCGGAAGACACGCCGCCCATGTCGGGCTCCAACTCCATCTGCGTCGCCACTGTGCTTCTAGACACGGGCATCGTGCCCATGGTCGAGCCCGAGACGAAACTTGTTCTGGAAGCGCCGGGCGGTCTCGTTCAGGTTGTCGCCGAATGCCGCAACGGCAAGGCTGAGCGCATCCGCGTCACGAATGTACCGTCATTCGCCGACCGTCTCGACGCATCCCTTGAGGTCGCGGGGCTGGGCACGCTCACGGTCGACACCGCCTATGGCGGCGACAGTTTCGTGATCGCCGATGCCGCTGCGCTCGGCTTTTCCGTCACGCCGGACGAAGCCCGCGATCTGGCTGAAACCGGTGCGAAGATCACACGGGCGGCAAATGAGCAGCTTGGCTTCTCCCATCCCGAAAACCCGGAATGGGATCACATCTCCTTCTGCCAGCTCGCCCTGCCGGTGGAAGAAACTGCGGAAGGCCTTGTTGGGCGCAACACGGTCGTCATTCGCCCGGCGAAACTCGACCGCTCACCCACCGGCACCGGCTGTTCCGCACGCATGGCCGTGCTCCATGCGCGCGGGCGCATGAAGGTGGGAGACCGTTTCACGGGCGTGTCGGTCCTGGGCTCGCGTTTCGAATGCCGCATCACGGCTGAAACCCGGGCAGGAGGCAAGCCGGCTATCATACCGGAAATCGCGGGGCGAGGCTGGGTCACCGGCACGCATCAGCTCATGCTCGACCCCTCCGATCCCTGGCCGCAGGGATACAGGATTTCAGACACCTGGATCGATATATAAGATTTTAGGAAAAATTTACCCTGTTGCTCAAATGTGGCCGAAGTGCCTCATTTCTCGGAACAAATCCACATCTGGCGGTTTAACTCCCTGAGTGCGACTTGAAACCATAGAGCAAGGACAATGACGCAACACATCAAACGACAGGAGCGCCGGGGCGAAGCAAATCGCGCTGACACTGCGCGCAGTGTCAGAAAGCGTCTTGGCCAGCCTGAAAATACGCGGTTTCTGAACCAGATGCCGCATTTTTCACTGGATACCGATATGCCGGAAGAGTTTCATGACCTTCTGGGCAAACTCGATGAAGCCGAGCGCCGCGCAGGCTGATCCATATCCATTTCCATACCGAACCCGTGAATCAAAACAGGGACGGGGCCTGAGCCGCGCCGTCCCTGTTTCAAAATCCGGTAAAGCCAGGCAAGGCCTGGTCGTCAGCCCTCAGGCTGCGCGGCGCTTCTTCGGCAGAAGGCCTTCGCGCTGGGCCTGCTTGCGGGCCAGCTTGCGTGCGCGACGGACAGCTTCGGCACGCTGACGTGCGCGCTTCTCCGACGGCTTTTCATAAGAACGGCGGGCTTTCATTTCCCGGAAAACACCCTCGCGCTGCATCTTCTTCTTGAGCACTTTGAGGGCCTGATCGACATTGTTGTCGCGAACGATAACCTGCAATGGACTTCCTTCTTCAGTTGGCGTTTCAGTGGTTGAGCATGGCCAATGCGCTGGAAAGCGCGAAGAGCAGCTCTCGGTCAATCTCATTCCACATCGGTGCAAGGGCCTGGCATCAGCCGGCGCAGAGATGCAAAAGCGCCCGGCAAAGGGGCGACTCAAGATGGGCGCACCATAACAGAAGTTGTGCGGAATGCACCCCTTGGCAGAGATATAGGTCAAAACCGGCGGATTTCGAGATGAAATGACGCAGAAAGACGCCGGAATCCCGCCTTTTCGTAAAAAACTCCCGGAAAATCAGGCCGAAACACGCCGCCAGGCATAGGACCCCGGCGCGGCGGCCGCTTTCGCTGCCGGCTGATAGTAGAGCGGAATGCCCGCTTCCTTTCCGGCTTCAAGCTGGCTGATCGTGTACCGGTTGACGATCTCGAGCGTGGAAAATCCGACCCGGACCATATGTGCCACCTGGTCGATTAGCACGTCGCCCGTGGCGCGGATTTCGCCGCGGTATCCGTGGCGCGTGTGCAGGAGTTCCGCCTTGGAATAGCTGCGCCCGTCGTTGAAAGCGGGGAAGGCGAGCGCCACCAGTGGCAGATGTCTGAGATGCGGCAACAGCGCGTCGAGCGCATCGCCCGGTTGAAGCTCGACGCCAATGCGCTCCGCCTCGACATTGCGCGTTTCATCGTCGAGTTCGAGAAAAACCGCAAGCGGCAGGATCACATGCCCGCCGTCGTTGAGTGCGGCGGCATCCTCGGCCTTCTGCCAGTGATTTTCCCGGAAACCTTCAGGAGACCAGAGGTGGATGTCTGAATTGCTCATGAAAAACTCCTATCCCGAAGCCGAAGGGAGCGCAGCTTCAAGGCCGGGCAGATGGATGCCGCATTCGGTCTTCGCCTGTCCGGCCCAGCGGCCCGAACGCGGGTCTTCGCCAGGCTTCACCGGGCTTGTGCAGGGAAAGCACCCGATCGACAGATAGCCGAACGCCACCAGCGGGTTCTGGCGCAGATCGTGCCGGCGCATGTAGTCGGCCTGATCCTCGGTCGTCCACCGCGCCAGCGGATTGACGCGGATGCGCGGGCCGACCGCCTCGAACACCGGCATCTCTGTCCGTGTCGACGCCTGCCCGCGCTTGCGGCCGGTAAACCACGCGCGGTAAGGCGCGACGGCGCGCGCCATGGGCTCCACTTTGCGGATCGCGCAGCACCGGTCGGTATCGCTCTGGTGCAGGATGCCGTCGGGATCGTCGGCGGTGAGCGCATCGTCCAGGGGCTTCACGATCACGATGTTGGTCAGACCCAGATCTTCCGCGAGCTGATCGCGATATTGCAGCGTCTCGCCAAAGTGCTGGCCGGTGTCGAGAAAGGTGACCGGCAGACCGGGCTCTGCTTCGGCGATCAAGTGCAGAAGCGCCGCCGAATCCGCCCCGAACGAGGACGTCGCCGCAATGCCGCCGGCACCGTCGAAGAGATCGATCGCCACGGCGATGATCTCCTCCGCCGGTAGATGCCCGTAGCGCAGGTTCAGCACATCCGCGAGTTCGTTCGCATCGCCGCTGGCGGCGAAATCGCGATCAGGCTGCCTTGGCTTCGTGGCCATAAAGCGCCTCCTTGAATGGTGCGGGGCCAAGCCTGCGATAGGCGTCGAGAAAGCTCTCGTCGCGGCTTTCGCGTTTGGCGAGATAGGTGTCGACAATGGTCTCCACTGCGTCTGTGATTTCGTCGGGTGCAAAGCCGCGCCCGATGATCTCGCCAATGGTCGAGCCTTCGCGCGCCGAGCCGCCCAGCGTCACCTGATAGAGCTCGGCGCCCTTCTTCTCGACACCCAGAATGCCGATATGGCCCACATGGTGATGCCCGCAGGCATTTATGCAACCGGAAATCTTGATCTGCAGATCGCCGATTTCGTCCTGCCGGGCCTGGGAGGCAAAGCGCTCAGAAATCTCCTGCGCCACCGGAATGGAGCGGGCATTGGCAAGCGCGCAATAGTCCAGGCCGGGGCAGGCGATGATGTCGGTGATGAGGCCGGCATTGGAGGTCGCAAGCCCGATCTCGACGAGCGCCGCATGCACCGCCGGCAGGTCCGCGCGCGCCACATGCGGCAGGATCAGGTTCTGCTCATGGCTGACGCGGATTTCGTCATTGCCATACTGCTCTGCAAGGTCGGCAATCGCGTCCATCTGTGCATCTGTCGCATCGCCCGGCACCTCGCCGATGCCCTTCAGCGACACGGTCACTGAGGCATAGTCGGGGTTGCGATGCGTATGCGCGTTGCGGCGCAGCCAGTCGGCGAAACCCGGATTGGCCTTCACCGCCCTGCTCACCGCCGCGTCGCCTTCCGGACGCGCCTTCAGCTTCGGCGGCGCAAAATAGGTTTCGATGGCGCGGATGTCGGCCTCGGGCAGTTTCAGTTCGCTTTCCTTCAGCGCGATGAACTCCTTCTCCACCTGCGCCTTCAGCTCTTCCGTGCCGGTCTCGTGCACCAGGATTTTGATGCGCGCCTTGTACTTGTTGTCGCGGCGTCCGCTCAGATTGTAGACGCGCAGGATCGCCGTCACATAGGAGAGCAGGTCGCGTTCGGGCAGGAAATCGCGGATCTTCTTGGCCACCATGGGCGTGCGGCCCAGGCCGCCGCCGACAAACACGGCAAAGCCGAGCTCGCCTCTGTCATTCTTCTTCAGATGCAGGCCGATATCGTGCACCTCGATGGCTGCGCGGTCGCGCGCCGCACCCGTCACGGCAATCTTGAACTTGCGCGGCAGATAGGAAAATTCCGGATGCAGCGACGACCATTGCCGCAGGATTTCGGCATAGGGGCGGGGGTCCGCCACTTCATCGGCCGCCGCGCCTGCAAAGTGGTCTGCCGTCACATTGCGGATGCAGTTTCCGGAGGTCTGGATGGCGTGCATCTCCACCTCCGCAAGCTCTTCGAGCACACGCGGAATGTCGACCAGCTTCGGCCAGTGAAACTGCAGGTTCTGGCGCGTGGTGAAATGGCCATAGCCCTTGTCATAGGTGCGTGCGATATGCGCCAGCTTCCGCATCTGGCGCGGCGAGAGGGAGCCATAGGGAATGGCGATCCGCAGCATATAGGCGTGCAGTTGCAGATAAACGCCATTCATCAGCCGGAGCGGCTTGAACTGGTCTTCCGTCAACTCACCCGATAGGCGGCGCTCCACCTGGTCGCTGAACTCCGCAACGCGGGCTTTCACGAAGGCTTGGTCGAATTCGTCGTAACGATACATGGGGCGTGACCTGGCTTTAGGCGGCGCTTAGCGCGGCGTTCCGCGCCTGCTTGCCGATCTCGGGGTGAATGGAAGGGCCGCCGGCGCGGATGCGCTCGCGCAGACGTCTGGGGAGGATGCGGCCTTCCACGATCTCCACGTCGACCAGCGAAACATCGATCACGATGTTGGCGGCAAGAGCGAGGTTCCCGGCAGCGGCAATGCGTGCCTCATCCTCGGGATCCCTGGCCACATGGGCGGCGTCGATCGTGTCGACCCAGCGGTCGCCGGCTCCCAGCCACACGGTTTCACCATCGGTCAGGCGATTGGCGGCTACAATCTTCATTACGCGCGCTCCAACTGGTGCTTGTGGGTTGCGAGCGCTTCCGAGCGCTCGAAATTCGCGCCAGCCACTGCGTCGCCGATCAGCGTCATCACGGGGCCGGTCAGTTCGTTGCGGTCGGCAAGCGAGGGCAGGTCGCTCAGCGTTCCATGCAGCAGGCGTTTGTCGTCGCGGCTGGCATTCTCGATCACGGCCACGGCCGTGTCACGCGAAAGACCGGCCTCGACGAGACGCCCGGCCACATCGGCAGCCACCGAGCGCCCCATATAGACGGCGATCGTCGCGCCGGAGACGGCAAGGCTCGCCCAGTCGGGCAGGGTGCGGCCCTTCAGGTCGTGTCCGGTGGTGAACACGATGGAGGAGGCAATCCCGCGCAGCGTCAGCGGCAGTTCGAAATCGGCGGCGGCGGCGAAGGCGGCTGTCACGCCGGGCACAACTTCATAGGAGACGCCCGCTTCGCGGAGTGCCGCCATCTCCTCACCCGCGCGCCCGAAGATCAGCGGATCGCCGGATTTCAACCGCACCACGCGTTTGCCGTCACGGCCAAGCGCCACCAGCAGATCGTTGATCTCTTCCTGGCTCTTGGAGTGGCAGCCCTTGCGCTTGCCGACGGAGATGCGCTCGGCGTCCCGCCGGCCCATGGCCACCACGGCTTCCGGCACCAGCGCGTCGTAGACGATGACATCGGCCTCCATCAAAAGGCGCTGCGCGCGCAGCGTCAGAAGGTCTTCCGCGCCGGGGCCTGCGCCCACCAGCGCGATGTGGCCGGGAATGTCCTCACCGGCGGCAAGAAGGCTGGAGGCGCTGCGGCGGGCGGCGGCCACGTCGCCGCGCTCGACCGCGCGTGCCGTATCGCCCGTGAAAAAGGCTTTCCAGAAGCGTCGGCGGGCGAGCCCGCGCGGCACCAGCCGGTCCACCGCGTCGCGGTACTGGGTGGCGAGATGGGCGAGTGTGCCGAGCGACGGGGAGAGCATCTGATCGACGCGCGCCCGCACCATCTGCGCCAGGACGGGGCCGGCCCCCTCGGTTCCAATGGCAACCGCAAGCGGAGCCCGGTTCACGAGAGCCGGCGTGTAGAAATCGCAAAGCTCGGGCCGGTCCACTGCGTTGACGGGAATGGAGCGAGCCCGCGCATCCGCGACAATGACGCGATCCTGCGCCTCGTTATCGGTCGCGGCAAAGACCAGCGCTGCATTCTCGATATAGCGCGGCGCGTAGGGCGCCCTGATCAAGCGGGCGTCATTGGTCTCGGCCCAGTCGGCAAGCGTCTTTTCAGGCGCATCGGCAACAAGCGTCAGCGTCGCGCTCGACTGGCTGAGAAGCCGCGCCTTGGCGAGCGCCTCGTCGCCATTGCCGACAATGACAACCGAACGGCTCTCCACCCGCATGAACACGGGGAAAGCGGCAAGCTTCTGAGTGTCTGTCGCCATGGTTCGCGAGCCTTCGTGAAAGATGCCCGGAATAATGGCGGTTTGCACCATTACCTGAGAAGAAACACACTCGCCGTCGCGCGTATGCGACAAGATTGCTTTTTCGCCGCACCGCTTTTCGGCAGGAAATCCTTCCCCGTCCTTTCCTGGATACCCATATCCGTCGTGTGGAACGGGAAGCGGCAGGCTGCGTTTCCCCAAAACCACGGAAAGAATGGAGATCGATATGGCTGAGTTCCGGCTTGTACACGATGCATGGGTTGTCGTTGCCGATGGCGAGAAGGCACTGTTCCTGCGCAATGAAGGCGATGCGACCTACCCCAATCTTCAGGTGGTGCGTACGATCCACGAGGAAAATCCGCCGAGCCGCGAGCAGGGCACGGACAGGCCGGGACGCTTCAATGATGGTCACGGCGCGCACCGCAGCGCCGTGGATGAGACGGACTGGCACCGCATCGAAAAGGAGCGTTTTGCCGGTGACGTTGCCGAGCGCCTTTACAAGCTCGCCCACAAGGGCAAATTCAGCAAGCTGGTCCTCGTCGCCCCGCCGCTGGTACTGGGCGAATTGCGCAAGGAAATGCACAAGGAAGTGGAAGACAGGGTGATCGGCGAGGTCGCCAAGACGCTCACCAATCACACGATCGGCGATATCGAGAAGGTGCTGATGCAGTAGGTATGGGCGGGTATCGGCGCCGGCGCCGGCGCCAGACACCACGCGCTGCCTCAGACGTGCTGCCCGCCATTGATGTGGATCTCGGATCCCGACACATAGGACGACTGATCCGAACACAGGAAATAGATCGTATTGGCCACCTCCGATGTCTGACCCAGCCGGCGCAGCGGGATGGTCTCGACGATCTTTTCCGTGCCGGGGGAAAGGATGGAGGTTTCGATTTCGCCCGGCGCGATGGCGTTGACGCGGATGCCGTGCGGGCCGAAATCGGCAGCCATCTCGCGCGTAAGCGCCACGAGCGCGGCTTTCGAGGTCGCATAGGCCGTTCCCGCAAAGGGATGCACCCGGCTGCCGACAATGGACGTGACATTGACGATCGAGCCCCTGGCGTTGCCCAGTTCCCTGAAGAGCCCGCGCGCCAGCATGATGGGCGCGAAGAAGTTGACCTGAAAAACATCGCGCCAGACATGCATCGGCGTTTCGATGGAATTCATGCGTTTGCCGCCTTCGAGCTTGGGCGAAATGGCGGCGTTGTTGACCAGTGCGTCGAGCCGCCCTCCATTGGCCTCCAGCCGGTGGCGGATTTCGGCGATGGCGTTACCCACGTCTTCCTGGTCGGAGAGATCGAGCTTGATGTGGTCTTCCGGTCCGGCGGGCCATGGGCAATCCTCCGCAAAGGCCTGCCTTGAGCAGGTGATAACCCGCCAGCCTTCCCGCGAAAAACGCTTCACCGTCGCGTGACCAATGCCCCGGCTTGCGCCGGTCAAAACCAGTGTCTTGCGTTCGTCGGCCATGCCCTGCTCCCTGTTCCGCTCCTATGTAAGCGAGAGCGCAGGGGAATGCGATAGGCAAAAGCGGACCGGCGGGCTCTAATTTCCGAGAATGATGTCGAGGATGGAGGTCTGCTTCTTCTGCAGACCGCCGCCCACATCGGCGGGCGGCACGGGGCGGCGGACCGAAGCCGTGTGACCCGGATCGCCCGCGGCGGGAATGGCCGCCTGCGGTGTGGGCCGTGCCTGCGCTCCGCTGCCAACCGCTGCCTGAGGCACAGGACGGGCTGCGGGCTCATGGGCAACGATGCCCGGTGCGCCGGGGCTCCACGACCCAGGCAACCGTTTCACGGGGCGGCCCTTCTCGGCTTCCTCCATGAAGGCTTTCCAGGCCGGTACGGGCAGGGAACTGCCGGTCGCCTTCGTCGCCTTGGAGGCGTCATTGCCGAACCAGACGCCCGTCACCAGATTGGCCGTATAGCCAACGAACCAGGCATCGCGCGATTGCTGTGTGGTTCCCGTCTTGCCCGCTGCCGGGCGGCCGATATTTGCCGCGCGCGCGCTGCCATAGTCCACCGTTCCCTGCATCATCGCATTCATCATGCCGATGATCTCGGGGCTTGCCACCCGCGTCATGCGCGGCCTGTCATGCTGGTAAAGCACCTTGCCGGAAGGCGTGGTGATCCGCTGGACGAAATAGACCTCGGGTCTGTAGCCGCCGGTGGCGAAGGGCAGATAGGCCGCCGTCAGTTCCAGCGGCGTGACCTCCGACGTGCCGAGCGCGATGGAGGCGTTGGCCTTCAAATCGGATTCGATGCCCATCCGGTGGGCGAGCTCGACGATCGATTTGGGCCCCGCCTCCATGGCAAGCTGCGCGGCGACCGAATTCAGCGAGCGCGCCAGCGCTTCGGAGAGCGTGACCGGGCCGTAATACTTGCCCTTGTAGTTTTCCGGCGTCCAGTTGCCGATCTTGATCGGCGCGTCGTTGCGCACGCTGTCGGGCCGTCGGCCCTGCTCGAGCGCGGCCATGTAGACGAAGGGTTTGAAGGCCGAGCCCGGCTGCCGGCGTGCTTCGGAGGCGCGGTCAAACTGGCTGTTGGCATAGTCATAGCCGCCCACCATGGCCCGCACAGCGCCGCTCGTGTCGATGGAGACGAGCGCCCCCTGGCTGACGGCCAGCTTCCCGCCCTTCTCGTCGATCAGGCTGCGGATGGTCTTCTCGGCCTGTTTCTGGAGCCTCAGATCGACCGTGGCTTCCACAATGATGTCGCCCTTCACGTCGCCGATCAGCCCGGGCAGTTCTTCCATCACGCGGTCGGCGAAATAGTGCTCCGAGCCTGTCCAGTAGGCGGCAGCGCGGGTGGCGGGCCGGCTCATCGCGGTGGTCATCTCGCCGTCGCCGATCATGCCCTGATCGCGCATGGCGGTCAGCACCACCTGCGCCCGTGTTTCGGCGGCCTGCGGGTCGCGCGCCGGCGAAAGGCGCGAAGGCGCCTTCAGTAGCCCGGCCAGAAGAGCGGCTTCCGAAAGCGTGACATCGCGCGCGGACTTGTTGAAATAGCGCCGCGAGGCCGCCTCCACGCCATAGGCGCCCGAGCCGAAATAGACACGGTTCAGATACATCTCTAGGATCTGGTCCTTGGAGTGTTTCTGCTCCAGCCACAGCGCCAGCAGCACTTCCTGCACCTTGCGCTCGATGGTGCGGTCGGGTTTGAGAAAGAGGTTCTTGGCAAGCTGCTGCGTCAGGGTCGAACCGCCCTGCGTCAGCCGCCCGGCGATCAAGTTTTCCGACATGGCGCGGGCAAGGCCGATCGGATCGACACCGAAATGCGAGTAGAACCGGCGGTCCTCGATGGCGATCACCGCCTGGGGAATATGCGGTGACATCTCATGCAGGCCCACCGCCTCGCCGCCGGTCATGCCGCGATTGGCGATCATGTCTCCGTCAGCCGAGACAATCTTCACATTGGGTGGCCGGTCGGGGATTTCCCAGGTGGTCGCCGAAGGCATTTTGGCGCCGTAATAGGCGGTGATGCCGACAGCGGCGATGCCGCCCCACAGCGCCAGAACGAGCGACCAGTAGATGGCGGTGCGCAGGAAGCCGAAGAAACCGCCGCCGCTCCCACGCCCATTCCTGCGTCGCGGGCTCGCACGGCGGGTGCGTTTCGCTCCCTTGGCGCTCTTGCCTCCGGCAGGCCTGCGGCGCTGGCGTGAAGGCACGACGCGGTCGCTGTCACCGAGTTTGAGATCGTCGCTGCCCCGGCGCACCGCTGGCGCGTCGAAAGTCGGCTCGATCCTTCGGTTCTTCGTCCTGCGCGCCATACGCTCACAAACCCCGCAACCCTGCACCCACACATTTCATGCGGGCACAGTAAAAGGCAGCGGTTTAAGGCGCAGTTAAGTCAAATTAAACAAAAGTGGCGGGAGACCCTCAGCTGTGGGCGAAAATGTCCGCCTCTTCCCAGCCCATCAGGTCCAGTTTCGCCCGTGTCGGCAGGAAGCGGAAGCAGGCTTCGGCCTCGCGCGTGCGCTTCTCGCGCTCAAGCCGCGCGATCAGCTTTTCGCGCAACTGGTGCAGGTAGAGCACGTCGGACGCCGCATATTCGAGCTGTTCGGGCGAAAGCTCCTCGGCCGCCCAGTCGGAAGACTGCTGCGCCTTGGAAAGGGAAACGCCCAGCAATTCGCTGCACAGGTCTTTCAGCCCGTGCCGATCCGTATAGGTGCGGGTGAGGCGCGAGGCGATCTTAGAGCAGAACACCGGCTCCGGCATCACGCCGAAGCTGTGATAAAGCACCGCCAGATCGAAGCGTGCATAGTGGAACAGCTTGGTGATCTTGCGGTTCTTCAAAAGCGCGACGAGGTTCGGCGCCTTATTTTGCCCGGCGTCGATCTGCACCACATCGGCCGTGCCATCGCCCGGCGAAAGCTGCACCACGCACAGCCGGTCGCGGTGCGGCTTCAGGCCCAGCGTCTCCGTGTCGATGGCAACGGCATCGACATCGTAGTTGCTGAGATCGGGCAGGTCGTTCTTGTGAAATCGGATCGTCATGGTGTTCTTCCAGGCTTACTTGCTGCTCAGGGCATCGAGAATGCGGACCCAGGAGCGCTGGCCGCGATGGAACGAATTCAAATCGTATTTCTCATTCGGCGAGTGGATGCGGTCATCCTGAAGGCCGAAGCCGACCAGAAGCGTTTCCATGTCGAGCATGCGGCGGAACTCGCCGGCAATCGGAATGGAACCGCCCATGGCGATCGCCACTGCGGGCTTTGGCCATTCGTCGCTCAGCGCACCCTGCGCCTTCGTCACCAGCGGCATGTCATAGTCGAGCTGGAAGGCTGGCGAACCGCCATGCGGATGAAACTCCACGCGGCAGTCGGCCGGCAGGCGCTCTTCGACGAATTTGCGGAAAGCGGCGCGGATCTTGTCCGGGTCCTGTTTGTGCACCAGCCGGAACGAGACCTTGGCGGAAGCCTCAGCCGGAATGACAGTCTTGAAGCCTTCGCCGGTATAGCCGCCGGTGATGCCGTTCACTTCCGCCGTCGGGCGCGCCCAGACAAGCTCCAGCGCCGAGCGGTCTTTCTCGCCAAAAAGTTCTGAAAGGCCGATTGGACCGAGGAAGTTTTCGGTCGTCTCGCCCAGCCCTTCCCAGCTTTTCAGGATGTCCGCCGGTGTTTCCTCAACGCCCTCATAGAAGCCCGGCACGGTGACCCGCCCGTTCTCGTCATGCAGGTCGCCCAGAATGCGGGCCAGAACCGTGATCGGATTGGCCGCCGCTCCGCCGAAAAAGCCCGAATGCAGGTCGCGGTCAGCCGCCTTGATGGTGATTTCCTCGCCGACAAGCCCGCGCAGGCCGACACAGACGGCGGGCGTCTCCGGGTCCCACATGGCGGTGTCGCACACCAGCGCATAGTCGGCCGAAAGCTCTGCGCGGTTTTCTTCCAGGAAAGGGCGCAGCGAAGGTGAGCCGGATTCCTCTTCGCCCTCAAACAGAATGGTGATCTTGCAGGGCAGCTTGCCATGCACCGCCTTATAGGCGCGGCAGGCTTCCACAAAGGTCATCAGCTGGCCCTTGTCGTCGGAAGACCCGCGCCCGATGATCGCCTTGCGGCCGGGCTCGATCTCTTTCACCGACGGGTCGAACGGGTCGTTCTCCCACAGGTTCAGCGGATCGACCGGCTGCACATCGTAATGCCCATAGAAAAGCACGTGCGGCCCTTCGCCTTCGTGATGCGCCACCACCATCGGATGGCCTGCCGTGTCACGCACGCTGGCCTCGAAGCCGATTGTCTTCAGGTCTTCCACCAGCCATTCGGCAGCCTTGCGGCAGTCGCCGGCAAAGGCCGGGTCGGTGGAGATCGATTTGATCTTCAGAAGGTGGAAAAGCCGCTCCAGACTCTGATCGATTGAACGATCGAGCTGATCGAGAACCGGGGCGATATCGGACATGGAAAGCTCCTGAAGACTGTTCGGAGAAGATGTTGAAGCGACCTAACACATACCGGCAGTGATGAGGAAAGGAAAAAGGGCCGCATCGGCGGCCCTTCGGATTGGTTCAGTCAAGAAGCGGGCGCTGCCTCAGTAGGGGCAGGCGTTGTCGCTCAGGAAGTTGTGCACTTCGATCTCGCCATCGATGATCTTCTGCTTGGCTTCTTCAACTGCAGCCTTCATCTCGTCCGTGATGAGGTCCTTGTTGTTGTCGTCCATCGCATAGCCGACGCCGTCCTCGGCCAGGCCGAGGTCCTGAAGGCCGTAGCTGAACGCACCGTTCTTGGCGTCCATGAAGGCATTGTAGACGGCAACGTCCACCTGCTTGACCATGGAGGTCAGAACCTTGCCCGGATGCAGGCCGTTCTGGTTGGAATCGACGCCGATGCCCAGCTTGCCGGCATCCGCTGCCGCCTGGAGCACGCCAACGCCCGTGCCGCCCGCGGCGTGATAGATCACATCCGCACCCTGGTCGATCTGCGTGCGGGTGATCTCACCGCCCTTGGTCGGGTCGTTCCATGCGGAAGGCGTGTCGCCCGTGTAATTGCGGATCACCTTGGCGTCGGAGCGGGCAGCCTTGGCGCCGCCCACATAGCCGCACTCGAACTTGCCGATGAGCGGAACCTGCATGCCGCCGACGAAGCCGACCGTGCCGGTTTCCGAGGCGAGTGCGGCCAGCATGCCGACGAGATAGGAGCCTTCCTGCTCCTTGAAGGTGACGGAGCGCACATTGGGCGCGTCGACCGCATCGTCGATGATGGTGAAATCGGTATCGGGATATTCCGGCGCGACCTTCTTCAGGTAATCGACCCAGGTGAACCCGGCCATGACGATCGGGTTGCGGCCGTTCTCGGCGAAGCGGCGCAGGGCCTGCTCGCGCTGGGCGTCGTTGGAGATTTCGAACTCCACATATTCGATCCCGGTTTCTTCCTTGAACCGCTCGGCGCCGTTATACGCAGCCTCGTTGAAGGATTTGTCGAACTTGCCACCCAGATCGTAGATGAGAGCCGGAGCGATCTCATCCGCAAATGCGCTTGCGGACATTGCGGTTGCGGCCAGAAGGCCGAGAACAATACGCTTCATGTGATCCACACCCTGTCGGTTGTCTTGCGTTTCTGGTTACGCCGCATGAGCGGGCAGCCTAGAATGGCGATCCGCTCAAGCGCTCCTGCGAGCGTCCCGCAACGGCCGTGGACCATCGGGAACGGCATGGGGAAAGTCTTCCGCTCTCCCCTTGCGGCCACTCTTGCATGGCTGAAATGAAAATTCACGCGGAATTTTGACCGTCCGGAAAAACGACTTGGGATAGTCTTGCAGTTCCCGTTTCAACCGGCGGCAGGCCTGCCTCTTTCCTGCATTCAGACAAGAACAGTCCGCCGACGCCGGTATCCGGCGATGTAGAAGACGAGGGCCAGCGCAAGGAAGACCAGCCAGCCCGGCAGGGTCAGGATCTGGATGATGAAGGGATCCCAGATGGCGGGGAGCGTGTAGCGCTGGATCGTCGCCTGTGCGAGATTGAGCGTATCGGGTGAGACGGCATACCAGCTTTCGCCGAGCGGCGTGAAGGTCAGTGCCGAAGCCGCGATGGAGCGTGTCGCATCGATCACCGCCATGACGACGGCGACTGCGAGGGCGAGAACAGCCAGTATCCGCATGAACAGACGAAACATTCGGGCCTCACATCCGTGCCGGTGCCGGTTTCGGTCTTCAGACGACGAAACATTCGGTGCGAGACATAGGCCCCGCTGCTGCGCTTGGCAATCACCCTACGGAAAGTTGAGCGTATGTGAGGAAGGCACGCGGGAAAGTGCGGCAAATTGCAAAACTGTCACAGACTGGTCTTGGCATTCTCGATCAGATCGACTAGATGACCCTCGCGCGGCTCACAACGCCGCGCCGTGGAGAGGTGGCCGAGTGGTTGAAGGCGCACGCCTGGAACGCGTGTATACGGGAAACCGTATCGAGGGTTCGAATCCCTCTCTCTCCGCCATTTCTTGCTGATTCTGCGCTACAGCCCGATAGGTCTTGAAAGCCGGTAGCGGCTGAAAGCAACACCGTTTCGGCCATTAAGCACTGTTTGCCCACGACCCGAAGACCATTATTAAAATACGTCCTGCATCTAGCTTGGAAGTTATCGTAAGACGTGTTGGCTCCCGCTTCTCGGGGGCTGTCATTCAATCCGTTGGGCTCAGGTCAAGAACGAGCCCTGAGCTAATATTCCATATGAAGGAACAATGAGCGGTCCTTAGAGAATTGCACGAGAAGCACGATCAAAAATCGTCAAACCTTCCAGATTGAGCTCCATGCCAGCTCAGAGACTCGGGAAGTGTTTGTACGTATGACTTCTTCCGAGATCTCGTCCACGCTCATAAGGTAATCTGGAAGCTTGTATCCCCTATCCAAAAGTATTTCTCGCTTGTTAATGAATGTACTTGTAGAAAGTTTGCTGTTCGTCTCAGAGTCAATGAGCATCAGATTTCCAATCTGCCCGATCACGAACTCGTCGTGATCGCTTTTCGCTGCCGATTGCGGCAGAAAATGCTCAATCGTCAGATCATCACTCTCACCTACAAATGGTTGATTCTGGTGAAGCGCCACCTTCTTAAGGATATACTGAACCAAAGATTTTTGCGAAGAGTGCTTTTTCGTGTAGATAACTTGTTCAAATCCAACATGAAACTCGCTGCTAGGAACTTCCCTGTCGCGAAGTTTCTGAACTAAATCTGCTATTGCAATGGATGCTTCATTGCTATCCTTGGCATTGAATATCTGCCTTCCAAAAGATGAGTACATTCCAGAAATGCCTCCTGAAGATCGTGATGAAGTAATAGCATTGAATGAAAAATGAAATTTTTCAATAATAGCTAGAGCATTTCTTAGAGTTTTATACCTAATTATTCCATCTTTGTATGCTCTTACCAGAGACAATATCCCCGGTGTTGGTTGAACAACTTTAAATATTCTTAATGCACCCAAGGATCGAGCAACTTCTTTTTCATTTTTATCCCACAGGTACTCAGTGTCGAAGATCGAGCGCCACTGATCGGAATCCGAAACAAACCGATCAAGATGCGACTTCGCGCTCGGCTTTGTTATCCTCTCTTTTGCCTTTTGAAAGACTTTTGCCTTTGTGACAAAGTCATACCGGGACTGCCATGAGTGTACTATGAATGTGTCTGGATCGAGTGGCATCGGCGAGCTCTTAATTGTGTCCAGAACCCTACGCCATTTGTGATTTGCTTGGTCAAATTCATTGCTAGGCTTCAAGAATTTTGCAAAATGATTTCTTAATAAGTCTACGAGAGCTAGGTCTTTACCTCTTGTATTAAGAGTCTCGAAAATAAGGTACGCATCATCTTCGTTGTCTAGAGTAACAATTATTACATTAAGGTCAAATACAGTATCTCTAATATTTGAAAGCCAATTTATGGCATCCTTAACTCTGTCCTCATTGGACTGTTCCTTGTTTGCGAGAAATGTTTCTACATATTCCGTTATATTATTCTTGAAAATTTGAAATGCTCTTTGAATAGCTTCTTCCTCGGGGCCTATTGAAATTTGAATATCTGCTTCAGAACTTTTTAGAATTTCTTCCTGCAAATACGGAAATGATGTCTCCGTCCTGAGCACGTATACGGTTCGATTTTCCCGATCCTTTTGCTCAATATACGCTTGGAGGCCATCTGCAAGGTCGGCGCGACCTAGCTCCTTAAATTTCTCTCTGATGGCGCAAAGTAATATTGTAATTGTTGTTAATCTTTGTTGGCCATCAACAACGGCGAGTGTTGATCTCTCTTCTTTGTAAACAACCATCGCGCCAATAAAGTATGACTCCGAAATATTATCCAATAGATCAGACCAAAAGGCAGAGACATGATCTGGATCCCAAGAATATTCGCGCTGAAATCGGGGGATCAGAAATATATTTCCCTTGAGTAGCTCATCGACGCGTTTATCTTGAGACTCGATCTTCATCGCGGGCTCCCCACATCTCGATATTTGCGGGTTAAACTAGCTGGCGCATAGTGAATTTGCAATTGGAGATTGCGGAATCGCGGCAGTTCGAGCTATCCAGATTTGAGAGAATTCCGAAATTTTCAGGCCTACCCGAATAATAGCGCGTTGCCTTTGAAGGAGGGTTAGCTAAGCGGCTGCTTTTCCGGGTTGGCAGTCCCCAGGTCCCTTCGAGCAAGAGCACTTTGCGCAACTGATTTTCACGCGCCACGGGCCCATGATGCCGTGCTGCGCCGGGCAATGCACTGGCGTTTTCACGCAGACAATCCCGCGCCCCCAATCGACGGTCGACGGCTTCGAAACCGCTTGCGGCGCGCGCGCCATGCGTGTATTGGCGAAATGGTGAACCACGATCAGGGAGGCGCGCAATGTTTGGCTTTATCAGTAAGTCTGCGCTCGCTGTTCCGGGGATCGCAATCCTTTAAAAAACCCTGCGGCAGCGAGCATCGCGGGAGCGTATCAAGGGTGGACCTGCCCTCGATCTGCGCTCTGCAACGAAGCTCATTTTCGGTGCCCGTGTGCACCGTTGCAGGAAAATATGGAAAAGAAATCATCGCATCGGATGGCGCCCGCGTCATCCGTCACCGTGCATGTCGTCAGTCCGGAGGACCGTGCAGATCTCTGCGCGCTCCGCGTTGCCGATGAGCAGACCCGGTTTGTGGCGTCAAACGCGGATTCGCTCGAGGAAGCGGACGAGAACGACGCCTGCGTTCCCCTCGTCATCCGGGCGGGAGGGCAGCCCGTCGGGTTCGCCATGCACGCCCTCGACGAAGACGATGGCAATCGCTGGCTCTACCGTCTGATGATCGACGCCCGCTTCCAGGGGCACGGTTACGGGGCGGCGGCGCTTTCGCTCATCGTCCGCAGGCTGTCCGCGCTGCCGGACTGCCCGTTCGTCATGCTGGGGGTGAAGCCCGAAAACGAGGCTGCCATCAGGCTCTACGAACGGGCGGGCTTTCGGCCAACCGGCGAAACCATTGAGGGCGAAATGGTGATGCGGCTCGACGTGTAACGTGAAGGGCCGGGGAGCCTCGCGCTCTCCGGCCCCTTCACAGAGAGGCATTGGACCGCCGCCCTCCCTCACTCTGCTGCCATTGCCTCAGCCCCGCCCGCGATAGGGCGGGACGCCCTGATCGGCGATCCACACACCCTTTGGCGGCTCGCCGGTCTGGTAGAACACGTCGATGGGCATGCCGCCGCGCGGATACCAGTAGCCGCCGATGCGCAGCCAGTGGGGGTCCAGAAGGTCGCACAGGCGGCGGCCTATGGAGACGGTGCAGTCTTCGTGAAACGCGCCGTGATTGCGAAACGCGCCGAGATAAAGCTTTAGCGACTTGCTCTCCACCAGCCAGCCGGCCGGCACGTAGTCGATCACCAGATGGGCGAAGTCGGGCTGGCCCGTGAGCGGGCAGAGCGACGTGAATTCCGGCGCGGTGAAGCGCACGGCGTAGCGCACATCCTCCTGCGGGTTGGGCACGCGTTCGAGCACGGCTTCTTCGGGGGACGCGGGCAGTTCGGTCCTGCCGCCCAGAAGGGTCAGATTGTCGTAGATGGTCTTGTCGGTCATGGCGGTCGCTTCCTTTCAGACGCCGCGCCGGTTGCCCCACAGGAGCACATGGAGCTGCGGCAGGATGTGAGGGGAGAACCAGCGGTCGGCCACGGTGCGGTCCACCAGCCAGCGCATGCGCTCCAGAATGCCCTCCATATCGATGGCGGCATCCTCGGCTTCGGGTGGCGGCGGGGTGTGGTTGCCCGGCTGGAGGTAGAGGGGCAGGGCGGGGTAGCGCTCAGCCGCATCCTTCGCCCAGCGATAATCGGCCTCGTCGAAGATGACGATCTTCATCACCGTGGATGCAGATCCGGCGGCGGCTATGCAGGCGTCGAAACGCTCCCAGTCCACCGTCTCGCCGGAGGAGGGCGGCTTGGGGCTCAGAACCAGCATGTCGAGCTTTGCGAACCAGTCGCGGGCGATGGAGCCCTGCGTTTCGAGCGCGAAACGATAGCCCTCGGCGCGGCCCGCATCGATCAGCTCTTCGAAGGGCTGGATCGCCGGGTTGCCGCCGGACAGCGAGACCATGACCGGCGCGCCGCCGGAGAGCTCCCTTATGCGCTCAAGCACGTCCTGGCTCCGCATGGGCACCCAGTCATGGCGGTAGGCATTGTCGACGGCATGCAGGCTGTCGCACCAGCGGCAACGATAGTCGCAGCCGCCGGCGCGCACAAACACGGTCGGCATGCCGATCAATGCGCCTTCGCCCTGGATCGTGGGACCGAAAATCTCGGCGATGCGCAGCGTGCTCATGGCCGGTATTCCGCCCAGGTCTTGGGCGTCTCGCTCACGCGCACCGCCGACACCTCGCTCCAGCGCGCTCGGCACCAGTCGAAAAGCGCCTTGGCGAGAAACTCGGCGGTGACGCCGTCATGGCCGAACACCTCGTTCAGGTGCCGGTGGTCGAGCGTGTCGTCGATATGGTCTTTAAGGGGCTTGAGCTCGCGGTAGTCGCGCACGAAGCCGTGATTGTCGAGCCGCTCCCCGGCCAGTTCCACCACGACGATGTAATTGTGCCCGTGCAGCCGCGCGCAGGGGTGGTCGTCGGGCAGGTTCGCCAGGCGGTGCGAGGCGGAGAAGTGAAACTCCTTGCTGACCCTATACATGCTTTGCTTCCCCGGTGGTCTGCCCGGTGGCAGCAAGCCAGAAATCCGGATCGTCATAGATGGTGGGGTCGGGAACGCCGGCCTCGTGGAAGGCCTCGCGCCGCTCCACGCAGGTGCCGCAGCGCCCGCAATGGTTTTCGCCGCCCCTGTAGCAGGACCAGGTTTCGGCAAAGGGCGTATCGACGCGCGCGCCCTCGCGCACGATGTCGCCCTTGGTGCCGTTCACGAAGGGCGTGTAGAGGCTGACCGCGCCCATGCCTTCGAGCGCGGCGTCCTGCATGGCCTGAAACGCATCGATGAAGCCTGGCCGGCAATCGGGATAGATGAAGTGATCGCCGCCATGAACGGCGGCGGCCACGGCATCGGCACCCCGCGCTGCGGCAATGCCGAAGGCGATGGCGAGCATGATGGCGTTGCGGTTGGGCACCACCGTCACGCGCATGGTCTCCTCGGCATAGTGCCCGTCCGGCACGTCTATGGCGTCGGTGAGGGCGGAGCCTGAGAGATGCCGGCCTATGGCGGAGATGTCGAGAAGGTCGTGAGGGACGCTGAGCCGGGCGGCTGCCTTTGCCGCGAAATCCAGCTCCTTGCGATGTCTCTGGCCATAATCGAAGGAGATCAGGCCAATAAGGTTTTGTTCCCGCGCCACCTTGTGGGCAAGGGAAACGGAATCGAGTCCGCCTGAGCAGACGACGAGCGTTTTCATGATCGGGTTCCTTGTTTTAATGACCGGGTAGGCTGCGACCGGTGCCGGAATTCTCCGGCGGCTGGAGGCGTATCAGACCTTCAGCCCAAAGAAAAGCGGCGATCGGTTTCCCGACCGCCGCCTGGCTTTGTGAGCCTCTATCCGCGCAGCTGCGCGGTGCGCGGCATGTCGGAGAGGATCTCCGCACCGTCGGCGCGCATGATGACGATCTCTTCCAGCCGCAGGCCGAACTTGCCGGGCAGGTAGATGCCGGGCTCGATGGAGAACACCATGCCTTCGTCCAGAACCGTCTCGGAGGTGGCGGTCATGTAGGGCGGCTCGTGAATGTCGATGCCGAGCCCGTGGCCGGTGCGGTGGGGGAAAAAGTCGCCATAACCGGCCTCGGTGATCACGTCGCGCGCGGCCTTGTCGATGGTCTTTGCGGTGACGCCGGGCTTTGCAGCGGCAAGAGCCGCGGCAACCGCCTGCTCGACGATGGCGTAAACCTTCTCAAACTCCGCATCGGGCTTTCCGTAGTAGCCGACGCGCGTCATGTCGGAGTGGTAGCCGTCCAGTCGGCCGCCGGTGTCGATGAGAACCGCGTCGCCTTCCTTCAGCTTCGTGTCGCCGGTGTGGTGATGCGGGAATGCGCCATTGCCGCCAAAGCACACGCTGGTGAAGACCGGCACCGCACCCGCCGCCTTGTAGACGTCGCGGATGGCTGCCGCCACTTCCAGCTCGGTGACACCGGGCTTCAGCGCATCGAAACCGGCCATGGCGGCCCTGTCGTTCAGCACCGCGCTCGCCTTCAGGCGCTTGTACTCGTCTTCGTCCTTGCGGGCGCGCAGATGGCCGACCGTGTCGTCGGTGAAGCGGCGCTTCGCGCCCGGCAGCGCGTCGAGCAGAAGCAGCGCGAAATCGGCGCGCATCGTTTCGTCGATCACGACGCTGGGAGCCGCCGGCAGGTTCGATGCCTTCAAAAGCTCGGCAAGGGCCGCGTCCGGGCCGTCATCGTCGCGCCAGGGGAAGAAGGGCAGGTCGGTCTTCTGGCGCGAGCTGTCGACATTGAGCGCGGGCATCAGGAAGCCGGCATGATCCTTCGAGACGAGCAACATGACGGGGCGTTCGTCGCCATGCGGATCGAGGCCCGCCACATACATCATGTGGCTTGAAGGGCCGATGGCGACGAGATCGGTGCCGGTTGCGCGCATGCGCTCGCGCAGGGCCTCAAGCCGCCGGTTGGAGGTGGTGGGCATGGACAAACTCCAGAAATGAGAGAGGCGCTTTGAAAAGAAAAGAGGCCGCCACGACTGGCGGAGCGGCCTCGAGTGGTGCGGCTTGTCTCAGTCTTTCGTGACGAGCCGGTAATAGACGAAGTCGGAGGTGGCGCCGTTGACGTAGCCGTTCACCTTCTTGTCCATCGCCACCTGATAGGCAGCCTGGAACATGATGACGATCGGCGACTTGGCCTGCACCTCCTTCTGCAGCTCGACATACATCGCGTTGCGCTTGTCGGCATCGGATTCGGCCAGAGCCGCAGCGGTCTTGTCGTTCATCTCCGTCGGCACGGCCCAGGCGTTCCGCCATGTGGTGGTGGCCTGGTAGTTGTCGTCGGAATTGTCGCGGTTATAGGCGAAGGCCTTGGCGTTCGAGTGCGGATCCATGAAATCCGGGCCCCAGTAGAGCAGCATCGCCTCGTGGCTGCGCTCACGGTACTTGGTGATGACCTGCGAGCCCGTGCCGGGGATGATGTCGAAATTGATGCCGGCTTCCGCAAAGCTCGCCTGCAGCGACTGCGCCATGTCGGTGAACGGCGTCGAGTTGATGACGTCGAGCGTCACGTTGATCGGCGTTTCCACACCGGCATTGGCAAGGATCTGCTTCGCCTTCTCCGGGTCATAGGTGTAGGGCGTCTCGTCATAGGAACCGGGGAAGCCCTTCGGCCAGAAGGCCTGATGGATTTCCATCTGTCCCTTGAGGAAGCTTTCGGTCATGCCCTCATAGTTGACGAGGTATCGCGCGGCCTCCCACACGGCTTCCGGCTGCAAAGCTTCGGTCTTCTGGTTGAAGGAGACGAAGTGCACTGCCGCCTGTGGATAGGTCTCGACCTTGATGTTGTCGGCGCTGATGCCGTTGATCTGGTCCGGCGTCAGGTTGCGGGCCATGTCCACGTCGCCCGACTGCAGCAGAAGCTGCTGGGTCGCGGCTTCCGCCACGTGACGGATGATGACGTTCTCGACCTTCGGCGCACCCTTGAAGTAGTCGGCATTGGCGCCCATGCGCACCAGCTCGCCGGGGCGATAGGCCGTCAGTTTGAACGGGCCGGAACCGGCGGAGTTGGCGTTGAGCCACTTGTTGCCCATATCGCCATTTTCTTCATGCTCCATCACCGTCTTTTCATCGACGATGGAAGCCGGGCGGGCGGCCAGGACGTTGAGCACGAAGGCAGGCGAGAAATCGCCCTCATATTTCACGACAACCCTGTTGCCGTCGACGGTGACCATCTGGTCCACATTCTCCGCCGTCCAGCCGAGCTGGGCGAGGATGAAGGCCGGGGTCAGGTTGAGCTTGATGACGCGGGCAAAGGAAAACGCCACGTCTTCCGCGCGCACCGGGTTGCCCGAGTGGAAGGTCGCGCCGTCGCGCATGGTGAAGGTGATGGTCTTTGCTTCCGCATCGGCTTCCCACTCGGCTGCAAGGCCGGGGGCAAGAACGGTCGGGTCCTCGGCGTCGTACTGCACGAGGCGGTCATAGATGTTGGTGACCAGCTCGCCCGACGAGAACTCGTAGGCCTGAGCGGGATCGATGGCGACGATGTCGTCGATGTTCTGCGCGACGACCAGAACATTGTCCGGCGTGGCTGCGAGCACATGCTGCGATAGCGGCATGGTGAGAGCGGCGGCAAGGAGCGCCGTCTTGAAGAGCTTCATCATGTTCTCCTCCTTTTTTGGATCAGGAATTGCTCTTGGTTCTTCTTGTGGAATTGCCGGAGGCCTTGTCCGGCGAAACCAGTTCGATGCGGTTGTTGGCCTGGCCATTGGCGCCGAACACGGTCAGCGTACCGGTCCACAAAAGGCGGGCCGGTATATCGGTGGTGTTCTTCCAGGCATGCGGGGTGTTGCCGCGATAGTGCAGGCTGTCGCCGGCCTTCATCACCATTTCCTCGCCGTCGAGATACTGGGTGATGGTGCCTTCGAGAATGTAGATCAGCTCTTCGCCTTCATGGCTCACCGTCTCCGAGGAATAGCCGGGCGGCACTGTCAGCACGAAGGAGGATAGTTGGCTTCCGGGAAACTCCGTCCCGAGCCGCTCATAGATGATCGAGGAGCCGGCAATTGAAAATTGCTGGCGGCTTTCGGCACGGGTCAGCCCGTCCTCGGCGCGGGGCTGGGCGACGAAATAATCGAGCCCCACACCCAGTGCGCGGGCGATACCGGCGAGCGAACCGAGCGTCGGCGTGGCGTTGTCGCGCTCCACCTGGCTCAGATAGCCCACCGAGAGGCCGGACGCCTCTCCCAGTTGCTGCAGGGTGAGGCCGAGCTGCTTTCGGCGGGCGCGTATCAGCACACCAATTCGGGTGTCGACATCGGGTGTGGCGCGGGCCGGCTGCGTGCTCAAAGATTTTTCCCCCACAAAAATTTTTTTGATGTAACCAGATTTTTTTGTATGATCCAAGCTCTTTTTTGAAGGTTTTGCAGGGCGCGAGACGGGCTTTTGCGCCGCAAAATCGCATGAAATCAGAGTGTTGACTTCCTGGTGGTGCGCGCGCCGGCTTGCAGGTCAGCCAGGGGAGAGGGGGCGCGTTTGGGGCATCCATTCAACGAAGCAGCGGCCAGAGAGCGAACAAGCCATGGCGTTTGAACCATCCACCGGGGCTGCCAGCGCACGCATGGGCATGCTGGCCGGCCGTGCCTTCGAGGGCGTAGCGAGCGTTCTGCGTTTCGTCGTCGTCGTCGCTGGCACATTTCTCGGCCTTCTGGCCATCACCTTCTTCATCGGTCGTGTCGTGCCGATCGATCCCGTGCTCTCGGTTGTTGGCGACCGGGCGACACAGGAGGTCTATGAGGCAGCGCGTCAGGCCATGGGCCTCGACCGACCGTTCATCGTGCAGTTCTTCGCCTATGTGGGCGACGTTCTGACGGGCGATCTCGGCATGTCGATCTCCACCGGACGTCCGGTGGTCGACGATCTCGCGCGCGTCTTCCCCGCGACGCTGGAAATGGCCACCATCGGCATCATCATCGGTGTCGTGCTGGGCGTGCCCATGGGCGTTGTCGCCGCCACGCATCAGGGCAGCTGGATCGACCAGGTGATCCGCGTGCTCGGCCTGCTCGGCTATTCGGTGCCTGCATTCTGGCTTGGCCTCGTGGGCCTTGCAGTTTTCTATGCGGGGCTTGGCTGGGTTGCCGGTCCGGGCCGCGTCGATATCTTCTATGACGGCCTGCTCGATCCCGTGACCGGGCTTTATCTCATCGACAGCGTGATCGCCGGCGAGTGGGATATCTTCTGGAATGCGCTCGACCATCTGATGCTGCCGGCATCGATCCTCGGCTTCTTCTCTTTGGCCTATATCGCCCGCATGACGCGCTCCTTCATGCTCGACCAGCTCGGACAGGAGTACGTCACCACGGCGCGTGTGAAGGGCGTATCGGAGCGCCGCGTCATCTGGCGGCATGCGTTCTATCCGATCCGCATCCAGCTCATCACCGTGATCGGCCTGTCCTATGCAGCACTTCTGGAAGGTTCGGTGATGATCGAGACCGTGTTCTCGTGGCCGGGCATCGGCAACTATCTCACGACCGCGCTTCTGACCGCCGACATGAACGCCGTTCTCGGCGCGACGCTGGTGATTGGCGCTGTCTTCATCATGATCAACAAGATTTCCGATGTGCTTTACCGCATCCTCGACCCGAGGGCACGCCGATGATTGACTGGCTTCTCGACGATTCGCCCGCCTCGCGCCTGCAGGCCAATCTCGGCCGCGCATGGCGCGTCTGGACCGCACTGTTGCGCAATCCGCTCGCCGTTGTCGGCGCGCTGATCGTGCTGGTGCTGGTCGTCATGGCGGTCTTCGCACCGCTGATCGCGCCCTACTCCCCCGTTGGGCAGGATCTCGCAAACCGCCTCATGCCGCCCTCCGCCGAACACTGGATGGGCACGGATGAGCTTGGCCGCGATATCTATTCGCGCGTCGTCTACGGTGCGCGCATCACGCTTCTGATCGTCACCATGGTGGCCGTCATCGCCGCCCCCATCGGCCTCGTGGTCGGTGCGGTGTCCGGCTATTTCGGCGGCTGGGTCGACCGCGTCCTGATGGGCGTGACCGACATCTTCCTGTCGATGCCGAAGCTCATTCTGGCGCTTGCCTTTGTGGCAGCACTGGGGCCCGGCATCGAAAACGCCATCATCGCCATCGCCATCACCGCATGGCCGGTCTATGCGCGCATCGCTCGCGCCGAGACGATCACCTTCCGGGATTCGGAATTCATCTCGGCGGTCAGGCTGCAGGGTGCTTCGGCGACGCGGGTTATCCTGCGTCACGTTCTGCCGCTCTGCGCGTCCTCGACCATCGTGCGCGTCACACTCGACATGGCGGGCATCATCCTCACCGCCGCCGGCCTCGGCTTCCTTGGCCTCGGCGCGCAGCCGCCTTTGCCTGAATGGGGCGCGATGATCTCGCGCGGGCGAAACTTCATCCTCGATCAGTGGTGGGTCGCCACCATGCCGGGCTTTGCGATCATTCTCGTCAGCCTCGGCTTCTGCTTCCTGGGCGATGGCCTGCGTGATGTGCTCGATCCCAAGCAGGGAGAAAAGCAATGAGTGCACCGCTGCTTGAAATCGAAAACCTGACCGTCACTTTCCCCACATCCCGCGGACCGGTCGACGTGGTGAAGGGCATTTCCTTCTCGCTTGGCCGTGAGCGTCTGGGCATCGTCGGCGAATCCGGTTCCGGCAAGTCGATGACGGGCCGGTCCATCCTGCGGCTCATTCGCAAGCCGGGCCGCGTGACGGCGGACCGGATGACCTTCGATGGCATCGACCTTCTGTCGCAGAGCGAACGGCAGATGCGCGAGCTTCGCGGCGCGCGCATCTCCATGGTGATGCAGGACCCGAAGTTTTCGCTGAACCCGGTGATGACCATCGGCGAGCAGATCGGCGAGGCGCTGCTCACCCACAGGAAGCTGCCGCGCAGCGAATTGAAGGCGCGGGTGCTTTCCATGCTGGAAGCCGTGCGCATCAACGAGCCGGAGCGTGTGGCAAACCTCTATCCGCACGAGGTTTCGGGCGGCATGGGCCAGCGCGTCATGATCGCCATGATGCTGATCCCGGAGCCCGACCTTCTGATCGCCGACGAGCCGACTTCGGCGCTCGACGTTTCGGTGCAGGCGCAGGTGCTCGACATCATCGACGATCTGGTGACCGGCAAGGGCATGGGGCTGATCCTCATCAGCCACGATCTGAACCTCGTCTCGCGCTATTGCGACCGCATCCTCGTGATGAACAGCGGCGAGATCGTTGAAACCTGCAAGGCCAGCGATCTCAACAAGGCGACGCACCCCTATACGAAGGGCCTTCTCGCCGCCATGCCACGCATGGACGAGGACCGCGACGAACTGCCGGTGCTCGACCGCAGCACCTGGACCACGGGAGCGGGCACATGAAGAACGCCGCCATTCATCTCGAAAACCTGTCGATCAGCTACGGCAAGACGCCGGTGGTGTTCGATGTCAATTTCTCGGTGTCCGAGGGTGAGAGCTTCGCGCTGGTTGGCGAGTCGGGTTCCGGCAAGTCGACCATCCTGAAGGCGATCAGCGGCCTTGCGCCCGACTGGAGCGGTCGCATCTCCGTGCTCGGAAAGCCGCGCGGCCACAAACCTGACCGGGAATTCGCAAAAACCTGCCAGATGGTGTTTCAGGACCCTTACGGATCGCTGCATCCGCGCAAGACGGTGGATGACTGCCTGGCCGAGCCGCTTGCCGTGCACGGCATCGGCGGACGCGACACGCGGGTGAAGGACATGCTCGACGCGGTCGGTCTCGACCAGCGTTTCCGCTTCCGCTTCCCGCACCAGCTTTCGGGTGGCCAGCGGCAGCGCGTGGCGATCGCCCGTGCCTTGATGCTGGAGCCGCGCGTGATGCTGCTCGACGAGCCCACCTCGGCGCTCGACGTGTCGGTGCAGGCGGAAATCCTCAACCTCCTGAAGAAGCTGCGCCGCGAGCAGGGGCTCACCTATCTGATGGTGACCCACAACCTGCCCGTGGTCTCCTTCCTCTGCGACCGGATGGCGGTCATGCGTCATGGCCGCGTTGTCGAGATCGCCGAGGTCGATGCGCTGAAGACGGGTCGGCTTTCCGATCCCTATTCGCGCGAACTCTACGCCGCCAGCGGCGGCACGCTCCAACCCGCATAACAGAGACTGACAATGACCGACTACACCGGCCCGCTGGCCGAATTCGACCGTGCGCTTTCACGCGCCACGACCCCGGATGCACCCTTCGATGCGCTGCTGGAGCTGACGCGTGCCGTGGTCGGCACGAAGCTGTTCACCTTCATGACGGCAGACATGAAGACGGAAACGGCAAGCCGTTCCTATACCTCGCATCCGGAAGAATATCCGGTGTCCGGCACCAAGCCGATCCATTATGACCGCTGGTTCGAGACGGTGCACAGGAAGCGCGAATGCTTCGTCGCCAACACGCTGGCCGACATCGACACCGTGTTCCCCGACGCCGCGCTGATCGGCAAGCTCGGCTGCGGTTCGGTCATCAACCTGCCGGTGGTGCTGGGCGATACGCTGGTCGGCACCGTCAACATGCTTGATGTCGAGCATCACTACACGCCCGAGCGTGTGGCGCTTGCGAAGGCCTGGCTCTCGGTGCCGGCAAAGGCTGCGTATCTCGCCAGCCGCCAGCTGCAGGGCTGACACTGTTTCCGCCCTCATGGTCAGCCTTTCGGACCATGAGGGCGGAATTTCTTTACGACACCGTGCGGTGTGAAACGGGCATCAGATCCTGGATCGCCCGGAAACGATCAAAGTCCTTGCGCTCGCTTGCCGACCACGCCGTCTCGGCCATGGCGGAGATGCGCGGATAGACCAGATGCGCGAAGAGGCCGGGCGTCGCCAGGTTCTCCGACCAGAGGCAAGTCTGCACACCGGCGAGCTGATCTTTCAGCGCATCCGGCCAGTCGCCGCCCGGCTCATAGTCATAGGCGTCGCGCAGCGTCACGGTTCCGGCCCAGCTTGCGCCGGGTTCCCACCAGTCCGTCGAACGGGCAATGTCGAGATAGTAGCGCTCGGCAGGGGCCAGCACGACCTGATAGCCCTGTTCGGCCAGAGCGCGGCCGCTCTTCGATTCCTTCCATGCGACAAGCAGTGCGCCGTCCACATCGAGCCCGCCGCCAAGCGCACCCTCTTCCCACACGGCGATGTCGCGACCGCGCTCGCGCAGCATCTCCTGCACGCGCTTCAGGAAATAGGACTGCAGCGAGAAGGTCTCGACCTTGCCGAACAGTTTTTCGCCCAGCGCGCGGGCCTTTGGGGATTCCAGCCATGCGCCCTCGGCCACTTCGTCCGCGCCGGCGTGGATGTAGCGCGCCGGGAAGATGTCCACGAGCGTGTCGAATACATCGCCGAGGAAGGTCCAGGTGGCGTCGACCGCGGGATTGAGCGCATTGTTCGGAAAATACTGCACCGAGCGATAGTAGATGCGGTTTTCACCTGGATCGCAGAGCTGGGGCAGCGCGCGCAGCACGCAGTAGCAATGGCCGGGAATATCGATCTCGGGAATGATCTCGATGCCGAGCCCTGCGGCGTGGGCCACCAGCGCGCGCATGTCGTCTGCGGTGTAGAAACCGCCCGAACGCTCTGCCGGTGTGCCGAGAAGCGGCGGCAGGATTTCGTTGCCACCGCGAAACGCGGTGCGTTCCGTCAGTGCGGGCCAGCCCGGAATCTCAAGACGCCACGCCTCGTCATCGTTCAGATGAATGTGGAAATGGAGCGCTTGTTCCAGGCAAGGCAGTCGAGAAAATCGACCAGATCCTGCATGACATAGAACTGGCGGGCGACATCGAGATGCGCGCCGCGCCAGCCGAAACGCGGCCTGTCGCTGATCGCGCCGCTGGCCGGCAGAGTGAATTCGTCCGGGCGCTGGCGCGCACCGCGCAACATCTGTCCCAGCGTGATGAGGCCATGGCGGAAGCCGTTTTCATCACCGGCGCTGAGCGCAATGTCTTCCTCACCGAATGTGATCGCATAGGCGCCATCGCCCAGATCGGGATCGTCCGTTGCCGTCACCACATGGCCGGCACCGTGGCCGAAGAGCGGTTCCTCATCGGCGAAGAGACGGCCTGCAAGCGCACGAACCGCCGAAAAGGCTTTCTGCGCATTCAGCGTGGCCTCGCGCGCAAGAACGAATGGCGCTTCCGTGTCGCGCCGGCCATCCACCTGCACATCCAGCGGTGCGGGAATGACGGAAATGGGGGCCGCCCCTTCCGGCAGCGCGGTCGGCTCGAGTTTCTCCCAGTTCGGCTCGCCGGGAACGCCATTCAGCGTCATCGGTTCGATGTCCACGGGGCAGGTGGTTCCGTCCTTCAGGATCAGATGCGCACTCTTGGGGCCATAGGTGTAGTGGCGCAGCACATGGCTCAGCCGGTCTGCCCGAATGACCCAGCTTTCGCCGGGGGCGAGCACTACGCCGCTCGGCTGGAGGAACACGTGGTAGTTGGAAAGCTGGTCGGCAAGCGTCGCCCCCTCGATCTCGCAATCGGGATGAATGCGGAAGAGAGAGGTGGTGGCGAGCTGCGCGCCGCTGATGGGCGCGCCTTCGGTCATTTCGAGCTTCAGCTCGATCACGCGGCGCTCTGCGTCCCAATTGGTCCGCAGGCGGCAGGCATGGCTGTTCGGCATCGGTGTTCCTCCCGAAAAAAGAATGCTTGGATTGATGGATTTCAGTGGTCGGCGGCGGTGGGCTGGTCCTGCCGCTGCCGGGGTGCGTTGGCGATCCGCAGATGCTCACGCAGGCGCGCGAGATCGGCGGCGAGTTTCTGTCCTTCGGCCTGCCGGTCGGCGGCCTCCGCGCGGGCGAGGGTGAACTCGGCCGAGCGCACCACATCACGCCAGCGCGGGTTGAGCGGCAGCGTCTCGATCAGCAGATATTTGTCGAGCGTGCGGGTCTGCAGCGACGTCTTGTCGAGGCTGACGCGCCAGATGCCGCTCTCCTCGGCAAACTCGATCCGCTCCTTGCCGGTCACGTCGCGCCACAGGTTGAGGCTGCCCGTCATCACCTGCACGATGAGGGCGCGATAAGCTTCATCCGATGCCGGGCCGGGCTCGGCCTGCGCTTCGCCGGCCATCACCGGCAGTGCGCTGTCGATGGCGCCGCGCACCGAAACGAGCAGGTTCTCGGCCTCCAGCGAGGCGTCGCTCAGAACGAGCGCCATACCCGCGCCCGCCTCGGGCTCCAGCTCGAACGCGTTGATGGTGAATTCGCGTCCGCCCAGATGCAGCGTGGCGCTGCTTTCGCCATCCACCCGGCACTGGCTGTCGAGCAGCGCGGCCATGTCCGATGGCAGCAGGAGAGACAAGGGCGTGGCGCGGTCGAGCGGGCGGCCGAAGATCGTCTCCGCAGCCCGGTTGGCGTAGGTGATGATCGTCTTGTCGTTGACGCAGACGAGGCCGGCTTCCAGCGCGTCGAGGAGGCGCGCCATGCGGCGCTGCGAAAGGCGCAGTGCGTCTTCCATCTGAATGCGGCGGTCCACCTCGTCGCGCAGCTCCTGATTTTCCTCCGCACGGCTGCGGGCGCGCGAGGCGTCGATCAGGGTGGAGATGCGCGTCAGAAGCTCGTCCTTGACGAAGGGCTTCACCACATAGTCGTTCGCCCCTGCCTCGAAGCCGGCGATCATGTCGCGCGTGCGGCTGCGCGCCGTGACCATGATGATGGGCAGGTCGATCAGCGAGAACTGGCGGCGCAGCGTGCGCGCCACTTCGAGGCCCGAGAGATCGTTCATCATCACGTCGAGAATGAGCAGGTCCGGCTTGTGTTCCAGAACGGCCTCGATGCCGGCCCGCCCATTGTCGGCGCAGATGACGCGGTATCCCTGCGGCAGGAGCACGTTGCGCAGCACCTGAAGATTGATCGGCTCGTCATCCACCACGACGATGGTCTGCGCATTGGCGTCGCCGCGCTCGGAGACGGAGGTCTCGAATGCATCGAGCGCGTTGATGGTCTGGTGCAGGCCGCCGGGATACTTGCCGCGCGCCTGTTCTGCGGCATCGGCGCTGGCGGCGGGAAGCTGCAGCACGAAGCGCGAGCCCTTGCCCGGCTCGCTGGTCGCGGTCAGCGTGCCGCCGAGCAGGGCTGCAAGATTGCGCGCGATGGCGAGGCCGAGTCCGGTTCCGCTCTTCTTCTGCGTGACGTCGTCGGCTTCGGCCTGTTCGAGCGGCTGGAAGATGCGCTCCAGATTCTCGGGCGAGATGCCGCGTCCCGTGTCTTCCACGGCGATGGAAACCGTCGCGCTGTCGCCTTCGCCCTCGTGCCATGCGGTGACGTGGATGTGCCCGTCATCGACATATTTGATGGCGTTGCCGATGAGGTTGTAGAGGATCTGCTCAAAGCGCACCGGATCGGCGATCACGGGCGGCGTCACATCGGGAATGTCCACTCTGAGGCTCACCGGCTCGCCGGAAAGCAGCGGCTCGGACAGAAGCAGAACCTGGCGCACGCTGGTGGCCACGTCGACGCCCTGAATGTCGAGCCGCATGCGACCCTGCCGGATGCGGTAGAGGTCGAGCAGATCGTCCACGAGGCGCGACAGGCGGCGGGCCGAGAAGGTGATGAGCTGAAGCTGGTTGCGCTGTGTGGGGGCGATGTCGCCGGCAGCACCTGCGGCCAGTGTTTCGGAGATGCCGATGATGCCGTTGAGCGGTGTTCTCAGCTCATGCGAGGTGTTGGCGAGGAACTGGTCTTTCATGCGGTCGGCCTGTTCCAGCTCCGCATTCTTCTCGCCGATCTCGCGGATGTGCACTTTCAGTTCGCGGTTCTTCTGGCTGATGAGCTGAAGCTGATCGCGCAGCGCATCGCGCATGCGGGCGACGGAATGGGAGAGCCTTGCGAATTCCGTCGGCTGGTCGAATTTCGGCAGGCTCATGTCCAGCGCGCCGTCGGCCACGGCCTCTGCCGCATCGGTGACGGATTTCAGGGGGCGGGTCTGCGAGCGGGCGAGATAGTAGGACAGAAGCAGGATCAGCGGCAGCGCGAGTGCCGCCAGCGCCAGGATGAGATTGCGCAGTCTGGTGCTCGCCGCGAAGGCCGATGCGGCGTCTGCATCGACGGCGAAGAGCCAGGTGGCGTCGGGCAGGAGAAGATGTGTCCATGCCGAAAGAACGGGTGCGCCGAGCAGTCCCGTTTCGAGCATCGTCACACCGCTTTTCGCATCCATCTCCTCCGGCACGCTGGCGCTCATGCCGGTCTTCAGGGCAGGGGCCGAAGAGGCGATGACGGCGCCGCGCGACGATATGAGGCTGAGCGTTCCGTTGACGCCTTCATGCCCGCTCAGAAGGGCGGCAAGCTTGCTGGCGGGCAGGCGCAGAATGGCCGCACCATTGGCGCGTTGATAAAGGCTCACGCGAACGGCGAAATAGGCGGCGAATTCGCCGGTGCGCGGGTCGCGCGCAAAATCGTAAAACACGATATGCCGGTCGTCGGCCGCGGAGCGCAGCTCCATCAGCGCCCTGGAAAGCGTTGAATCCCCCTCGGTCAGGAGCGTGCCCAGATAATCGTCCTTGAAGACGGAGTAGACGACCCGCCCGCGCGCATTGACGAGATAGACATTGTCGAACTCGGAGCTCTCCACGAAGGTCAGATATTCTTCGTGAAACTGGCTGTGCGCATTGGCGTAGGCGAGGGCTTCGCGCAGGAGCCGGTCATGGCTGGGCGCTTCGGCCCGCGCCGGCTCGTTCGGCCCGACCTCGAACAGGCTGCGCAGCTCTTCCGCGGCCTGCTCCTCATCGGGCGCCATCTGGCTCATGGCGTAGCTGAACCCGTAAAAGTCGCCAATCGAGTAGCGCGCGATGTTGGTCTGGGCGAGGCTTTCGGCCTGACGCTTGGCGAAAGACACATATTGTGTCAGTTCACTGGTCTTGGCATCGCGCGCAAAGGCGATCTTCTCGAAGGTTTCGCGTGCAATATTCGCGTTGACGAGGGAGTAGAAGGCGGCAGCGCTGATCGCCAGCGGCACGATCGATACCGCGAACAAGACCAATAAAAGCCGGGCCTGGAAGCCGGCCGGCAAAACCCTGCGCCAATTCATGCAATCCTCCCGAGACGGCAAAGCTGCGCCGTTCGAAGAACACGCTAGCGAACCGCGAGGGTTCCGCCAAGACCGCGTGCCCCGCCCGTAGGCGAATGCAACGAAACTGACGAAATTTACGAAATAGCAGGTGGCATTGGATTGGTCTTGTCCAGCAGAATGACTCAGCTGTTCTTGCCGGCGCGTGTCGCGCCAGGGTGGAGCCTTCGGCAAAGCAGTGGAACAGGGCGGACGGTCCGCTCGGCTCTTGAGGGAGGAAAGCATGAAACATTCGCTCACGGCGGGGCTCGTCCTTGCCGCCGGTATTCTTCAGATGCAATCGGCCGCAGCCGAGTCTGTTCTCACGGCCCTGCCGATCCAGCGCACGGCGTGGATCGAAAACTTCAATCCATACAACCAGTCCACACGGCTGCCTTCGGTCAACGATTTCATTTACGAGCCGCTGATCATCTTCAACACGCTGAAAGGCGGTGAGCCGAACTACCGTTTGGCGACGGGTTACGAATATTCCGAGGATCTGAAGTCTGTTACCGTGACCCTGCGTGAGGGCGTAACCTGGTCGGATGGAGAACCCTTCACCGCAGAGGATGTGGTTTTCAGCCTGAACCTCGTGAAGGCGCACAAGCCGCTCGACAATTACGGTCACGGCAAGCTGGTCGAATCCGCTGAAGCATTGGATGACCGGACGGTCCGCTTCACCCTGAACGACGCGAATTCCGGTGCGATTTACTCCATCGTGCGTCTTGCGGTCGTTCCCGAGCATGTCTGGGGCAGTGTCGAAGATCCGGTCACCTTCACCAATCCGAACCCCGTCGGCACCGGTCCGCTGACCGAAATCCGCCGTTTCACGCCACAGGAATACATCCAGTGCCGCAATGACAAATACTGGGATGCGGAGACGCTCAAGGTCGACTGCATGCGCTTCCCGCAGATCGCGACAAACGATCAGGCACTGGCAGCAGCGGCCCGTGGCGAGCTCGACTGGATGGGTTCCTTCCTCCCCGATATCGAGAAGACCTTTGTCGGCAAGGATCCCGAGCACCACAAATACTGGTTCCCCGCCGGCTCGCTTGTCGCATTCAACGTGAACATGGAATCGAAGAACGAAGGCAATCGCGAAGCGTTCAGCGACGTGAATTTCCGTCGCGCGGTTTCCATGTCGTTCGACCGTGAAGCCATGGTTGACATCGCCGGCTACGGCTACCCGACCATCAACCAGTATCCGTCCGGCCTCGGTCAGGCCTATCACTCCTGGAACAATCCGGAAGTGGATGCCAAATTCGGCAAGTTCACCCGCTACGATGTCGAAGGTGCAAAGGCGCTTCTCGCGGAAGCGGGCTACAAGGACACCGACGGCGACGGCAATCTGGAAACGCCGAGTGGCAAAGAGATTTCGTTCAGCATCATCGTGCCCAATGGCTGGACCGACTGGATCAACACGGTGCAGCTTGCGGTGGAAGGCCTGACCTCCATCGGCATTGAGGCGCAGGTCGCCACGCCCGAACATGCGGTCTGGTCGGAAAGCCTGATCAACGGCGATTACGATATGGCGATGAACGCCTACTTCACCGGCGTCACACCGCATTACCACTATGATCTGGGACTGCATTCGCAGAATCAGGGCAAGACCCGCTTTGGCGCGACCCGTTACTACAACGAAAAGCTGGACGGTCTGCTGGAGTCCTTCTTCCAGACGGTGGATGTCGAAGAACAGCGCGCGATCATGGACGACATCCAGATGGAGATCGGCCGCGACATGCCCTTCATCGCCGTGTTCAACAACCCGCTCTGGTACCAGTACAACACCAAACGTTTCACCGGCTTCTTCAGCGCCGAGAATCCTCAGGCCAAGCCTGTCGTTCACGACGAGACGCCTGAGCGTCTCCTGCACCTGCTCTCCCTGCGTCCGGTCGAAGATTGATAAAATCGTCGATCTGACTGCATCCTCCCACCCCCTTCCCGTTCGCGGGAAGGAGGGTTTCGAAGCAGTGTTTCTGGTGAATAGCTCCCGATCGGGGCCTCAAAGCAAAAGAAGGCGCCGGTTAAATCGGCGCAAAGAAAGGGGAGACCATGCGCTTCGTTCTGCGCAGGCTGGCGTTCTATCTCGTTGCCTTTCTGGTGGCGGCCACATTCAATTTTCTCATCCCCCGGCTCATGCCGGGCAATCCAGCCGACGTGATGCTGGCCCAGGCCCAGGGCACCCTGCCGCCTGAGGCGCGCGAGGCGCTGATGGAGACTTTCGGCTTCATCAACGAACCCCTTTATCTGCAGTATCTCAAATATCTGGGCTCGATCTTCACCTGGGATTTCGGCCTCTCGGTCAAATACTATCCGACACCCGTTTATGACCTGCTCGCCCGCGCTCTGCCGTGGACGCTGTTCCTCACCGGCACGGCCACACTTGTCGCCTATGCGCTCGGCACACTGTTCGGCATCCGCGCCGCGTGGCGTCGTGGCAGCCGGTTCGACGGCGTCGTGTCCCCGCTGGCGCTGGCGTTGCAGTCGATACCCCCGGTGGTGGTGGCGATCACGGCACTGTTCGTCTTTGCCATCACGCTCAACTGGCTGCCCGCCGGCTATGCGTTCGACCCTTCGCTTGAGCCTTCGCTCAGCGGGTCGTTCCTCTCATCTGTGTTCTTTCACGCGCTGATGCCGGTTCTGTCGCTCAGCATCGTTCTGGTGGGCGGCTACCTCATCACCATGCGCAACAACATGATCGGGCAGCTCGGCGAGGATTACGTGCATCTGGCGGAGGCGAAGGGGCTTTCTGATGCCCGCGTGCGCTACAATTATGCGGCGCGCAACGCCTTCCTGCCGTCCATCACCGCCTTTGCGATCAGCCTTGGCTCGGTGTTCGGCGGCTCGCTCATCACCGAGGTGGTGTTCAACTATCCGGGGCTCGGAAACCTGCTCTACATGGGTGTGATCGCCCGCGATTTCCCGCTCATCCAGGGCCAGCTTCTCATCATGACGCTCGCTATGCTGAGCGCAAACTTTGCCGTCGACATCGCCTGTGTGGCGCTCGACCCGCGCCTGAGGAGGGCGTGATGCTCAATCTCCTGAAGATCTTCGTCCGCAACCGCAAGGCAGCCTTCGGCGTCTTCATTGTTGTGTTCTACGTGGTGGTGGCGCTGGCCGCGCCGCTCATCACTTCTCACGATCCCAACAAGCGCGTGAGCCGTCCGCATCAGCCGCCGAGCGCGGAATATGTGATGGGCACCACGCGCATGGGGCGCGATGTCTACACCCAGCTTGTGTGGGGCACGCGCACCTCGCTCATGGTCGGCATTCTGGCCGGGCTCATCGTCACGCTGATCGGCACCGTGGTGGGCCTGACCGCCGCCTATTATGGCGGCGCGACGGACGAGACGCTCAACTTCGCGACCAATGTGGTGCTGGTCCTGCCGCAATTGCCGCTGCTTCTGGTGCTGGCGGCGTTTCTCGGGCAGGTGGGCCCGCTCTCCATCGCCATCATCATCGGCCTGACATCATGGGCGTGGGGTGCGCGTGTGACGCGGGCTCAGGCCATGACCCTGAAGAACCGCGAGTTCATTCAGGCTTCCCAGCTCATCGGCGAGCCGGTCTGGCGCATGATCCTGGTGGAGATGCTGCCGAACCTCCTGTCGATCATCGGCTTCAACTTCATCGGCAGTGTGATCTTCACCATCATCACCCAGGCCACGCTGGAGTTCCTCGGGCTTGGCGATCCGCTCTCCGTCTCGTGGGGCACGATGCTCTACAATGCCAAGAACGCCTCGGCGATCACCGTGGGCGCATGGTGGGAGATGGCCGCGCCCTGTGTCGCCATCGTCATCATCGGCGTGGGCCTGTCGCTGCTCAATTTCGGCGTCGACGAGATTTCCAATCCGCGGCTGCGCACGCTGGGCGCCATCGGCAAGGCCATGAAGCTTCAGAAGAAGCTCGACCGCGCGCGTCTTGCAGAGAAGGAGGCATGAGCATGGAGACCGCAAAGCCACTTCTTTCGGTGCAGAATCTGTGCGTCGACTACCTGACGCCGAATGGCACGTTCCGTGCCGTGCGCAATGTCTCGCTCGACATCGGGCAAAACGAGATCCTCGGCCTCGCCGGCGAAAGCGGGTGTGGCAAGAGCACCATCGCTTTCTCGATCATGCGGCTTCACCGGCCGCCGGCCTTCATCAGCGATGGCAGGATCCTGTTCGAGGGTGAGGACGTTCTCGCCTTTTCACGCCGCCGGCTCGAGGCCTGGCGGTGGAGCGGGGCGTCCATGGTGTTCCAGAGCGCTATGAACTCGCTGAACCCGGTGCTGACGGTGTTCGAGCAGTTCCGCGACATGCTTGCCCGCCACGAGAAGATGGGGCGCGAGGCAGCCCGCGCGAAGGCCGGCGAGATGCTGGCCATGGTGGGCATCCCCGAAGACCGGCTCGATTCATTCCCGCACCAGCTTTCCGGCGGCATGCGCCAGCGCGTGGTGCTCGCCATGGCGCTGACGCTCAAGCCGCGCCTTGTCGTCATGGATGAGCCGACCACCGCGCTTGATGTGGTGGTGCAGCGCGAGATCCTGCAGGAGATCGTGGCGCTGCGCAAAACGCTCGGCTTCTCGGTGCTTTTCATCACGCATGATCTGGCGCTGATGGCGCAGTTCGCCGACCGCATTGCGATCATGCTGGAAGGGCGCATCGTGGAGGAAGGCGAGGCGCGCAGCCTGGTGGCCGATCCGCAGCACGAATACACGCGCAGGCTCTGGGCAGCCATGCCGCGCATTGAGGGAGCAGCCGCATGACCGCCCCGCTTCTGTCGCTTGAAGGCGTCTCAAAGACCTTCCATGTACGCCCGGTTCTGGGTGCTGTGCGCCGCGTGGATGCGCTGCGCAATGTCACCTTCTCCATTGAGCCCGGCAAGGCGCTGGCGCTGGTGGGCGAAAGCGGATCGGGCAAGAGCACCTGCGGGCGCGCCGTGATCCGCCATTTCGAGCCGAGCGCCGGCACGGTTCGGTTTCGCGGCGAGAACATTTTTGAAAACCGCACCCGCAGCGGCGACCGCGCCTATCTGCGCGCGGTGCAGATGGTGTTTCAGGACCCGTTTTCCTCGCTCAACCCCACCCACACGATCCGCCACCACCTCGAACGCCCGCTGCGGCTGCATGGCGGGACGGCGGATCTCGAAGCGCGGCTCAGGCAGACGCTGGCCGATGTGGAGCTGGATCCCGACACCACGCTGGAGAAGTTCCCGCACCAGCTTTCCGGTGGTCAGCGCCAGCGTGTCAGCTTTGCCCGTGCGCTTGCGGTGGGCGCGGAGCTGATCGTTGCCGACGAACCCACCTCCATGCTCGATGTGTCGATCCGCAAATCGGTGCTCGACCTGATGCGGCGCTTGAAGGAAGAGCGCAACATTGCCTTCCTCTACATCACGCACGATATCGCGACCGCGCACTACATCGCCGAGGAAACGGCGGTGATGTATGCCGGGCAGGTGATGGAGCGCGGCCCGTCCGACGCGGTCATCCGCAGTCCGCGCCATCCCTATTCGCGTCTTCTCATTTCTGCCGTGCCCGATCCGTCGAAGCGTTTCGACGATGCCGGTGGCGACGGGCTCGCCTTCACCCGGCAGGCGGAGGCCGTACGGGCAAGTGCGGCGCGCCCCATCTCCGGCTACCGCGAGGTTGCGCCAGACCATTTCGTTGCCTATTCGGATGCAGACCATGACTGATATGCTCGTGCCCCTCTACAAGCTCCCGCCGGCCAAGCCCGTGGCGGAGGGCATTGTCATTCGCCGCGCGATCGGGCCGGAAATGCATGTGGTGTGCGATTTCGCCGAAAAGCATTTCAGCCGCAACTGGGCCAGTGAATGCGCCGTGGCCATGGCGGCGCAGCCGGCCAGTGTTCTGGTCGCGGTGGAAGACGGAAAGCTTCTGGGCTTCGCCTGCTACGACGCCACGGCGAAGGGCTTCTTCGGCCCGACCGGCGTTGACGAGGCCGCGCGCGGGCGCGGCGTCGGGGCTGCGCTGCTCATGGCCACGCTCCAGGCGATGCGCGACGCGGGCTATGTCTATGGTGTGATTGGCGGAGCCGGACCCATCGAGTTCTACAAGAGTCAATGCGGCGCAATCGAGATTCCCGGCTCCACCCCCGGCATCTATGGCGATATGCTGCGCTGAGCGGTTGGCGTTGCGGCATGAGGTGGTGGCCGGTCAATCTTGCCGATTTGATTGGTCCTGACCCTATGCCTCGCCCGAAAATGATTTATACGTGGCGCCGAAACGCATCCTTTGAACTGGTGGGTGAAAATGTCGAACCGCGTTGCCTGGCACGAACTGTCGAAACTGTCTGCTGAAGAGCGCAAGACGCTCTTGACGCGAACGGAAGACGATCTCACCCATTTCCTGGAGAATGTCGCGCCCATCGTAGAGGCGGTGCGCAAGGAAGGCGATGTGGCGCTCTCCCGCTTCGCGCGCATGTTCGACAAGGCACAGGTAGAGCCCGACGAGATCGCGGCGACGGAGGAGGATTTCGAAGCCGCCTTCAAGGCGCTCGATCCGGAGATGATCGAGACGCTGGAATTCTGCGCCGACAATATCCGCCGTTTCCACGAGGCGCAGCGCCCGCAGGAAATGTGGATGAAGGAAATCCGCCCCGGCGTGCTGGTGGGCGAGCGCGCCACACCCATCGACAGCGTTGCGCTCTATTCGCCGCGCGGCAAGGGCACCTTCCCCTCCATGACGCTCATGACGGCGATCCCGGCCGTGGTGGCCGGCGTGCCGATGCCCATCGTGCTCACCCCGCCCGGACCGGACGGCAAGGTGGATGCGGCGACGCTGGTTGCCGCGCGCATTGCCGGCGTGAAACACGTCTACAAGGCCGGTGGCGGTCAGGCCGTCGCCGCCGCCGCTTTCGGCACGGACACGGTGCCGCGCTGCGCCAAGTTCGAAGGCCCCGGCAGCCCGTGGATCGCCGCCGCCAAGCGCCTGCTTCAGGGCCAGATCGCCTCGCGTCTCCCCGCCGGCCCGACCGAGAGCATCGTGCTTGCCGATGAGAGCGCGGACCCCGAGATCGCGGCGCTCGACCTTCTGGTCGAAGCCGAACACGGCAGCGACAGCTCCAACTTCTTCGTCACCTGGTCGCGCGAGGTTGCGGAAAAGGTGCGCGACGCACTGCCGAAATACTGGGCGGAGATGAGCGCCGAGCGCGTGCGCTATTCCTCCGATGTTCTGGGCGGCACAAGCGGCGGCATCGTTCTGGCCGACACGCCGGAAGAGGCGTTCGCCTTCGTCAACGACTACGCGCCCGAGCATCTGCAGATCCTGTCCAAGACGCCGTTCGAGTATCTGTCGCGCGTCCGCAATGCGTCGGAAATCCTGCTGGGCGAATATGCGGCGGGCTCCATGGCCAATTACGCGATGGGGCCGAACGCCGTCCTGCCGACCTCCGGCATGGCGCGCGCGCATTCGCCGCTCGGCGTGCACGACTTCATGAAAACCTCGTCCATCGGGCACGTGACCGCACAGGGCTATGCCGAGTTCGCGCCTCATACGCTGCGCTTTGCCCGCTATGAGGGCTTCGACGCCCATGGAAATGCGGTGACGAAGCTCAGGAACAATCACGTGGAGAAGGGCGAGTAGAGCGCGAAGCGGCCTTCAAGGAAACGCAACCAGCGCGCAACGCTTGACAGAACCATCTGCAAAGCGCATTGCAACCGCCCCTTGCAACCCACCGGTGTTCCCATGCTGCCCCTTGCATCGCTCGGCGAGCGCATTGTCATTCTCGGCCCGTCCAACGCGGGTAAATCAACGCTGGCTCTCGCCCTGTCCGAAAAACTCGGGCTTCCGGCGGTCCATCTCGATCAGCTACAGCATCTGCCGGGCACCGACTGGCAGACGCGGCCGGAGGCCGAGTTCAAGGCTTTGCACGATGCGGCGATTGAGGAAGAAAACTGGGTGATGGAAGGAAACTACTCCCGCCTCATGCCGCAGCGGCTGGCTCGCGCCACCGGCATCATCCTGATCACGTCCAGCCCGTGGCTGCGCATCGGGCGCTATCTGAAGCGCACGCTGGTGAACCGGGCTGACCGCGCCGGGCATCTGGAAGGCGCGCAGGACAGCATCAAATGGGAGATGATCCACTGGATCCTCGTCAAGACCCGCAACAGCGATGCCAAATACGCAGATGTTGTTCGCAGGTCCGGCCTGCCAGCCGTTGAATGCCGGACGGCCCGCGCGCTGAATGATCTCTACCACGCCTGGGAGCTTCAGTCCCCGGTCAGATAGAGGGGAGCGCGCGGCACACCCAGCCCCTGAAGCTGAAGCCCGCATAGAAAAGCTCGATATCGCCGAAACCGGCTTCCGCCAGCAGGGCTTCATCTTCCTCCGGTGCCAATGCGGGCAGGTTCTGTCGCATCGCTGCGATCTGGGCCATCACCTTGCCCGATACCTCACCCGATGCTGCGTGAAAGGCCGCATTGCGCCTGAGCCAGCGTTCGCCAGCTGGCGTTTCGATGGGAAAGCTGTGATGTGCCACGACAAGCGGCGCTCCGGGCTGAAGCCGGGAATACAGCGTCCGCAGCGTGTCGAGCCGGGCCTCACGCGGCAGAAAATGCAGGGTGAGGAAGCAGGAGGCGCCATCGAAACGCTTCTCGGGCGCGTCCTCGATATAGCCCTGGTGGAAGGTAACCCGCTCTTGCAGGTCGCCAAGCGTGGCACGGGCCAGCGCCAGCATGTCGGCGGAGGGATCGATGCCGTCGAAGCGCCAGCCGGGATAGGCGCGTGCAAAATTGCGCAGTTCCAGCCCGCCGCCCGCACCCAGCACAAGAACGCGGCCCTTCTGCGGAACATGCTCTGCGAGAAGAATACCGGCCATGCGGTGCATGTCGGCAAGGCCCGGAACCTGCCGCATCACCCGCTCCTCATACCCTTGCGCCGGAGTGGTGGCTGTCATCTGTGAAGGAGGCATGTCGCGTCCTATCCGGGCCAGACCAGCGAGCGGTGAACCTGCGCGCCGGCCATCGCCCCGTCCGCCACGGCAAGCGAAACGGAATGTGGCACCAGCGCGACATCGCCGCAGGCAAAGGCGCCCGAAACGCTGGTTTCCTTGGACGCATCCGTTTCGACCTGCGTCCCCATCGGCGTCTCCTGAAGCGCACAGCCGAGCGCCACCGGAAGGTTGCTGGCCGGCTCCACCCGCGGCGCCACAAAGAGCCCCGAAAAAGAGAGAACCCGCCCGTCCGCAAGTTCCACATCCGCGTCATTGGCGATGCGTGCGATGCCGGTCGTTTCGATGTTTGCACCGCGCTGGATGAGCCTCTCCCTTGTCTCCGGGTCGAGCGTCAGCGCATCGTTGGGCAGGAAGGTGACCTCACCCCACTCGGTCAGAAGCTCGGCCTGATGGGTCGACATTTCGCCGCTGCCGATCACGCCAATGCGCCCCTGGTTCAGCTCATACCCATGGCAGTAAGGGCAATGGAAAATGTGACGGCCCCAGCGCTCTGCCATGCCCTCGATGGCCGGCAGATGGTCGCGCACGCCCGTGGCAAAGATAACCCGGCGACCGGGATGGTGCGCGCCATCTGCGCATTCGACGACAAACCGGTCGCGCTCGCCGGAAACGGCAGTGGCGCGGGCGGCGATCACGTTCACGGTTGGATATGCCAGCAATTGACGCCGGGCCTCCAGCGCGATCTGTGCCGGATCGGCGCCGTCGCGGCTCAGAAATCCGTGCGAGTGCCTGGCCGCGCGGTTTCGTCTTTCGCCCGCATCGATAACCAGCACCCTGCGCCGCGCTCTTGCAAGCTGCAGTGCCGCGGCCATGCCGGCATAGCTGCCGCCGATGATGATGACATCCTGTTTCATATTCATAGGTCCTGACCCTGGGCCCCCTGCCTGCGGCGCTCGGCGTACCGGCGAGAGAAATCGGCGGCGAGGTCGGCAAGCGTGATTTGTGAAAAACGTTCCAGAAGCAGCGCTTCTGCCTTGATGAATGTGTCGTCGAGCGCCGCATTGACCGCCTGCTCCACCAGGCATTCGGGCATCTCATTGCGGTTTCCGATGGCAAAGAATGCGGGCTCCCCCAGGGCAGCATGCAACTGCCGCAGCGTGACGGCCCTGAGGTCTGCCGCGATGCGCCATCCGCCGGCCGGCCCGCGATCCGACGTCACGATCCCCGCCTTGCGCAACAGCCCCATCGTGCGCCGCACGACCACGGGATTGGTGCCGAGGCACTTGGCCAGCGTCTCGGATGTCATCGCCCCGTCCGCTTCGTGCATGTGAAGCAGCGCGTGCAGGACGGAGGAAAGGCGGCTGTCTCGTTTCATGTAACTTATGTAGTTACGATTCGAGGCATGCGTCAAGTGGGGGATCAAAAATGCAATCTGTAAGTGTTTGAAGGTGTGAGCGGGTCGGGGGTGGAGATCAGGCCTTGCCCGCACATCCGCCGCAATTGCCACGAATCTCGATTGTCGTCTTGGCCGGCCTGAAACCGTGCGAGCGGGTCCAGCCATCGAGCCGGTCCTTCACCACGTCGTCGGAGAATTCTTCCACCTTGCCGCAGGCCTCGCAGATGGCAAAGGCGATCAGCTCCTGTTCATGGCAGTTGGGATGCGCGCAGGCGACGAAGGCGTTGAGGCTCTCCAGCCGGTGCACCAGCCCCAGCTCCGTCAGTTTTTCGAGCGCGCGATAGACCTGCAGCGGCGCGCGCAGCCCGTCGCCGCGCAGACGGTCGAGGATCGTGTAGGCGCTGAGCGGAGCCTCTGCGCCGGAAAGCGTTTTCATCACCAGCGCCTGGTTGCGTGTCAGATCGGCACTCATGGTTTTGTCTCCGTAGAGGGTGTATCGGAGGGCGCTTCACCTTTCGCCATGGGTGAGGGCGTCAGGCTCAGAAGGAAGAGCACGAGCGCCGCCACCACGATGGACGGTCCCGAAGGTGTATCGAATTGCAGCGACGCCGTCAGCCCGCCGACAACCGAAAATGCGCCGATCAGTGCGGCGAGCACGGCCATGACCTCCGGCCCGCTGGCAAAGCGGCGCGCCGTGGCAGCCGGGATGATCAGCAGTGCGGTGATGAGCAGGATGCCCACAAGCTTCATGGCAATGGCAATCACCGCCGCCATCAACAGCATGAAGACGAGGCGCGAGCGTTCGGGCTTCAACCCCTCGGCCTGCGCGATGTCTGGGTTGACCGTGGCTGCCAGTAGCGGCCGCCACAGCCAGACGAGCAGGGCAGTCACTGCCGCTCCCCCGGCATAGATCACCGCAATATCGGCCTTCGACACCGCGAGAATGTCGCCGAACAGAAAGCCCATCAGGTCCACCCGCACCCACGTCATGAAGGCGACCATGACAAGGCCGAGCGCAAGGGTGGAATGCGACAGAATGCCGAGCAGCGCGTCGGTGGAAAGCGCCCGCCGCCGTTCCAGGAAGATGAGCGCCAGCGAGGCAAGTGCGGCCACCAGGAACACGCCCACCATGAGGTTGATGTCCATGACCAGAGACAGCGCCACGCCCAGAAGTGCGGAATGCGCCATCGTGTCGCCGAAATAGGCCATGCGCCGCCACACGACGAAACAGCCGAGCGGACCCGTCACCAGGGCAAGGCCGACACCGGCGACAAGCGCGCGGATAAAGAAATCATCGAGCATCGCTGCCCCCCTTTGCCGGCGCTTCGGAGCCCGCATGGTCATGGTGGTGGTGACCGTCATCCTTGTGGCAGTGCTCGGTGATCGTTCCATCGGCATGGCGCACACGGCCGTCGGCCAGATGCGTGTGGTCATGATGGTGGCGATAAAGCGCCAGCGCCTCGGCGGCGCGCGTGCCGAACAGTTTTCTGTATTCGGGACTGTCCATCACGCTCTGCGGTTCGCCACGGCAGCACACATGGCCGTTAAGGCAGATCACCGTGTCGGTGTCGGCCATCACGATGTGCAGGTCGTGCGAGATCATCAGTATGCCGCAGCCCGTCCGGTCCCTTATGTCGCGAATGAGTTCGTAGAGCGCCACCTCGCCCGTGAAATCCACGCCCTGAACCGGCTCGTCGAGCACCAGAAGGTCCGGTTTGCGCAGCATGGCGCGGGCCAGAAGCGCGCGCTGGAATTCGCCACCGGAAAGGGCAGCCACCTGCCGCTCCGCCAGATGCCCCACGCCCGCAGCCTCAAGAGCGGCACGGATCTCCTGTCGGCCTGCCGGTGCCGTCAGCGTCATCAGCCGTTCCACACTGAGCGGGAGCGTCCAGTCGAGCGCCACTTTCTGCGGCACATAGCCCACTCTCAGCGTGCCCGCCCGGTGCACATGGCCCTCGCTCGGCTGGATGATGCCGATCGCCGTCTTGGCCGTCGTGCTCTTGCCGGATCCGTTGGGCCCGATCAGCGTCACGATCTCGCCTCGCCGCACCGAAAGGTCAACCCCGCGCACCAGCCAGCGCCCGCCGCGGCTGACCCCGGCATTGTGCATCTCCACCAGCATGTCGCTGGAGGTCTGTGCCAATGATTTTGATTTTTCCAGCATGTGAATTTTTCCGACTTGTCAGCGGATATGGCACACGTTATAGCGTAACGCAAGGATATGTAATGTCATAACATTTGCGCCAGCAGGGGCCAAGTGGAGAGCCGGTGTTGTGGCTGCATGTCCGTCTGTTCGTTCGACGCCTGACAGGAGCCAGCCATGAAATCGTTTCGCCTTTCCCTCGCTGCCGCAGCATCCGCCCTCACGCTGTTTGCTTCGGCCGGGGCAACCGGCGCTTCCGCAGCCGATCTGGAGGTCGTGGCTTCCATCAAGCCGGTGCACTCCCTGGTGGCCGGGGTGATGGAAGGTGTCGGCGAGCCGCAGCTCATCCTGCAGGGCGCCGGCTCGCCGCACACCTATTCCATGCGTCCCTCCCAGGCGCGCATGCTGGCCGCTGCCGATGTGGTATTCTGGGTCGGCCCCAATCTGGAGGTCTTTCTGGCGAAGCCGCTTGAGACGCTGGCCGGCGAGGCAAGGCTGGTAAGCCTCTCTGAGAGTGAAGGCATTACCCTTCTCGACATGCGCGAGGGCGGGGCGTTCGAAGCGCATTCCCACGGCGATGAAGACGGTCATGGTGATCATGAGGAAGGCCATGATCACGAGGAGGGTGAGAAGGATCACGCCGAAACGGACCATGCCCATGATGACCATGCCCATGACGACGATGCACATGACGACGAAGCACATGAGGGACACGACCACCACGATCATGGCCCGGACGCGCATATCTGGCTCGACCCGGAAAATGCGAAAAGCATCGTTAATGCCATCGCCGAGGCCCTGAGCGAAGCCGACGCCGGGAATGCCTCAACCTACGCAGCCAATGCGGCAAGGCTCAACGAGCGCATCGAGGCGCTGGAAACGGAAATCGCAGCCGGGCTGGAGCCGGTGAAAGAGCGTCCCTTCATCGTCTTCCACGATGCCTATCAGTACTTCGAAAAGCGCTTCGGCCTTGCCGCGGCGGGGTCCATCACGGTCAGCCCGGAAGTCATCCCCGGAGCACAGCGCGTGGATGAAATCCGCACAAAGGTCAGCGAACTCGACGCCGCCTGCGTCTTCGCCGAACCCCAGTTCGAGCCACGTCTCGTGGAAGTCGTCACCGAGGGAACCAATGCCAGATCCGGTGTTCTCGATCCGCTCGGTGCCGAGATCGCCGATGGCCCGGATCTCTATTTCGAGCTGATGCGCGGCATGGCGGCTTCCTTCAGGAGCTGTCTGACGAAGTAAGGAAAAAGCGGAAATCGGATTCCTTCCGCGATTGCCGGGGATTGGGTGCCGCCGCCGCGTCAGCGTTTCGGCAAAACGATGAACGTCCCGGCCCACGGCCGGGAAAGCCAAGGGGATCGCCTGGCACACAAGCCCCCAGGGTCAGGCGGGCGCCCGGTTCAGACAGTGCCTGTTCCGGGCGCCGTTCACTGCGCCATGGCGCTCATGATCGAACATTGGGGGAGGGCGGTATCGGCGCACGGGTCTGCGCACATCCAGCCCTTCTCAAAAGCAGACTTCAGAACCGGCAAAGGTGTCGGTCCCCAAGGGGCCTTCAGGGGTGCCCATGCCCCCAACACACACAGCCCCCCCCCCGTTGGGGGGCGCAGCAAGATTTCAACCTGATGTCGAAACGTTATAACAGTAAGGAGAATTGCAATGCGACCGTTCAACCGTCTTATGAACACGGGCGTTCTCGCACTGGGCACGGCGCTCGCCGCCATCCAGCCCGTTCACGCGGACGATCACGAGGCGTGGCGCCTCTTCATCGCCGATCACACCGCGCCGGAGCTTCGCGTGCTCGATGCGGAAAAGGGCGAGACGATTGAAACCTTCTCGCTTAAAGCTCCGGCCCGCATCTATGCGACCGAGAGCAATGAAACCGTCTTCGCCGTCCAGCGCGATGCCAACACGGTCACGGCCTTCTCGACCGGCATTCACTTCGACGACCATGGCGACCATGCCGATATCGAGGTCACGGCACCCAGGGCGCTGGAAGGCTCTGTCGACGGCGAGCGCCCGGTGCATTTCGTGGCGCATTATGGCGAGATCGCGCTCTTCTTCGATGGCGAAGGCGTTGCGCGGCTTGTATCGGAGAAGGCGGTCACCGAGGGAAAGCCCGACATCCGCGAAATCACGACCTCGGCACCGCACCATGGCGTTGTGATCCCCTATGGCGCACACGCAATTGTCACAGTGCCCAACAGCAAAGACCCGAGCGAACTGCCCGAGGGTGTACAGGTGGTGGATGCAAAGGGCGCAGCCATCGGCGAATCCGTTGCCTGCCCCGGTTTGCACGGTGAGGCGACTTCGGGCAACATCACGGCAATCGCCTGCGATACGGGCCTGCTGCTCGTCACGGGCGGGCGCAGCGCGGTTCCTGAAATCCGCCACATTGCCTATACCGACGGTCTGCCCGAAGACCTCAAGGTCTCCACGCTCGCCGGCGGCAAGGCGCTGCAGTATTTCCTCGGAAATTTCGGCAAGTCGAACCTCGTGCTGATCGACCCGGAAGATGAAGACGCCTTCCGCCTGATCGAGCTTCCCGTGCGTGCCGTGCATTTCGTGGTGGACCCGGTGCGGCCCAAATTCGCCTATGTCTTCACCGAGGACGGCAAGCTCAACCGCATCAATGTCCTGTCCGGCAAGATCGACCAGTCGCTTGAGCTGACCGCACCCTATTCCATGGACGGTCACTGGTCAGACCCGCGCCCGCGCATTGCCGTCACGCATGACGAGATCGTGGTCACCGACCCGCTCAAAAGCGTTGTCCATGCCGTCGATGCTGCGAGCTTCGAGAAGGCCCGCGACATAGCGGTCGAGGGCATGCCCTACAACATCGTCGCCGTCGGCGGCTCGGGCGAAAGCCACGAAAACCACTGATCGCGGGCCAACCCCGCAAAAAACAAAGCCCCGCCTTTCTTTCCGGCGGGGCTTTGCATTTTCATGCCATGGTTCGATCAGTGACGGGAAAGCCAGTCGTCGATTTCGCGCTCGGCCTCTTCCTCAGCCTTGCCGTAGCGTTCCTGCAGCTTGCCGGCGAGCTCTTTGCGGTTGCCGCGAACGACATCCAGGTCGTCATTGGTGAGCTTGCCCCAGTGCTGCTGGACCTTGCCCTTGAACTGTTCCCAATTGCCTTCGATCTGATTCCAATTCATGTCGGTATCCTTCCGCTTTTGAAAGGAGTGCACTCCGGTTGAGGTCATCGGCCTAGGTGCCTCGATAATGCGTGAACAATGATGTGGTTCCCGCCTTGTTTTCGCCATATGCAGATTTGAACGCAGGGGCTCCTGCGCCTAGATTAAGCGGGAAAGGAATCCTCTATGGAAAGCCAGCCCGCGCCTTTCGTGCCGCCTGCGCCGCGCCCGCGCACCAGCCCGCCCTCTACTTTCGAGATGATGCGCATCGTTTATCGCAACCCGCTCGAACTGTGGGGCGAGCCCTCCTACAACGAACCGTGGATTTCCATCGACAACACGATCGGCGGCCCGCTCGTCATCGCCAATGATCCGGGCCTCATCCGCCATGTCCTCGTCGACAATGCGAAAAACTACAGGATGGCCCGCGTGCGCCAGAAGATCCTGCGGCCCATCCTGCGTGACGGGCTCCTGACGGCGGAGGGCGCGGTCTGGCGCCGTTCACGCAAGGCCATGGCGCCGGTCTTCACCCCGCGCCACATCGCCGGCTTCGCCAGGCCGATGCTTGAGCGCACCCAGGCCTTCGTCGCGCGATACGAAGACACGACTGAGCCCGTCGAAGTCTCCCGCGATATGACGCTGCTCACCTTCGACATTCTCGCCGAGACGCTCTTTTCCGGCGAGATCGCCGGCGAGCCCGGCAGTTTCGCCCATCAGGTGGATCGCCTGTTCGAGACCATGGGCCGCGTCGACCCGCTCGATCTTCTGGGCGCACCCGACTGGCTCCCGCGCATCACGCGTCTTCTGGGCCGCAATTCGCTAAAGTTCTTCCGCGACATCGTTGCCGAGACGATGGCCATGCGCCGCGAGAAGATGGCGTCCGGCCACGACGTGCCGGAAGATTTCCTCACGCTCCTCCTGCGCGCCGAGGGGCCGGAAGGCCTCACCCGTGCGGAGATCGAGGACAACATCATCACCTTCATCGGTGCCGGCCACGAGACCACGGCGCGCGCTCTCGGGTGGACGATCTACTGCCTCGCCTCAGCCCCGTGGGAGCGCGAAAAGGTCGAGGCCGAGATCGATGCGGTGCTCACCCGCGAACCCGATCCCGTTCGCTGGCTCGATGCCATGCCCTTCACCCGCGCCGCCTTCGAGGAGGCGATGCGACTTTATCCACCCGCGCCCTCGATAAACCGCGAAGCGCTCGCGGAAGATCGCTACCGCGATTTCACCATCGTCAGGGGTGCGCAGGTTCTGGTCATGCCGTGGACGGTCCATCGCCACCGGCTGTTATGGGCGGAGCCGGATGCCTTCATGCCGTCGCGTTTCCACCCCGGGAACCGCGAAGAGCTCGACCGCTATCAATATCTGCCCTTCGGCGCCGGCCCGCGCGTGTGCATCGGCGCCAGTTTCGCCATGCAGGAAGCGGTCATCGCACTCGCCATTCTCCTCTCCCGCTTCCGCTTCGACACGCTGCCCGAAACGAAGCCCTGGCCTGTCCAGAAGCTCACCACCCAGCCCCAGGGCGGCCTGCCCATGCGCGTCTCCCGCCGCTGACACCGCATCAGGATAAGCATCACCACCAGAGCCGCTTCCTGCCCACCCCCCAAAAAAACCTTCGTCATCCTCGGACCTGATCCGAGGATCCATGCCGCAACACCGGGGATAAACCGCCGCCCTTCAAGGCGACACGCTATTTTTCTCACTCCTACCCTGTCACCCCCGCAAAGGCATGGCTCCCATGGCTAAGCCATAGGATGACGAGGCGGACGAAGCACATTCCCTACTCGCTATTCGCTACTCCCTATTCGCTCTTTTCTCCCCCACCCCCAGAACCTCCACTACACTCCCACCCATCGCCCCTGTCGGGAACCGGGTCCGGAGCCGGGGATCAGGAGGGGCGACGGCAGCCTCCCCCTCGGGTTCGGTAACCCGAGGCCTGTGAGGGCCCGCGAAAGGCCGGCGGCCGGCATCATGTCGGTTGCGGAAAAGCCGCTAGGGCACAGATCGCCCGAGTGACCGGCCGGCAGACGGGACAGCGGCCGGCGGGGCGCGCTTTTCGCGCCACTTCAATTCCAACAGAGAGGCACGAAAAACGCGCCCCGTTTCCCGAACGATGCAAACCCCGGCGGCAACCCCGCGCGGCAACGATGGAGCCTGCCCGAAATGCGTCTCCGCTCTGCAGAATGCCCGCCAACGTCAAACGCCCCCTTCTCCCCGCGAGCGGGGAGAAGGTGAGGATGAGGGGCGAGCGCCGTCAGTGGCCGGGATACCGACAGAGGTGAAGAAGATCGCAAGGCATCGCCTACCCCTCATCCCCCTGCCGGGACCTTCTCCCCGCCGGCGGGGAGAAGGAAGCCGTCATCCTGGAAGCCGCGGTCGATTGGAAAAACCCGCAGAAACACGGCCCTGTCCTCGCCCCACCCTCTCTGCAAATTGCACACCAACGTCAAGCGCCCCTTCTCCCCGCGAGCGGGGAGAAGGTGAGGATGAGGGGCGAGCG